>ERZ795044.796-NODE-796-length-29508-cov-8.807762_pt1 | contig 29508 bp, 33 predicted proteins | sample MGYA00375128_ERZ795044 | MGnify/ENA primary metagenome ERZ795044 (study PRJEB30173, sample SAMN05720213) | anaerobic digester metagenome | isolation source: active sludge of municipal wastewater-treating anaerobic digesters | place: USA | collected 2014-12-22 ...
CCTCCGGCTTGTCGAGCACCAGCCAGCCATGAACCGGCTCGCCCTTCTTCTTGCGGGACATTGTTCTCTCCTGGCGCCGCCGAGGGATCAAACCCCGGCCGGGTCGAGTGTTGGGAGCGCGGGAGTAAGGGGGATGGGAGAAGGGGTCAAGGTCTGCTCAGCGGTCGAACTGGTTCAGTGGGAGGGGAATTGCCTCCACCAGTGCGAAGAACGGGGAGTTGGATCGCCGCGTCTTCGCGGTGAGGCGGAGGAGCGGCCCCCCGGCAATTCCGCGGAATCCAATCCCGGCCGCAAACCATCTTTCCCAACAAACTCAACGCCCACGCGCGAAAGCAGATTGGGGGGGACGAGCCCCGCTTAGCCCCACCCCCTGTGAGATATTGCCCATGTCGCCCCGCTAGGGCCGCCTTGAAGCGGCTCGCCCAACCATGCCGGGCGCCCCCGCATCCCCGGCCCTCTATCTGGGCCAGGTCTGAAGCATCCCACGCCCGTGCGATCGGGGGATTGCGTCGGATGAGTTAGCGCGCCGCAGCGCCGAACCTGTGGTCAAGATCGACCAGAGCATCGGCCAGTCCCAGCGCCGCTTCGATATCGCCGCGCAGCCGCAGCAGTGTCTCGCGACTGGCTGCAGGCTTGGTAAAGGCGGGCGGTTGGAACAGCTCGCGGCCAAAAGCTTTCGGCGTCGCCACGGTCAGACGCGATCCGGTGCAAAGCAGTACTGGCCGCCCGAAATCGCCACGCTCGCCCAGCCGGAGCAGCTTCTCCATCAGCGCGGGATGGAGCAGGGCGCGCGCAGCGATCTGGTCTGTCGAATAGACTTCGTAGACCCGCTCGAACGCCACATCCTCCAGCTTCACCCGCTGGCGCCCGCGGGCGGCGAGGCGGTCACGAAGATTCCCGAACGCGCCCGCATCGGAAACAACGGCGGTCGTCGCCTCCGTGTCGCGGCGAAGATCGATGTCGATTAGGAGTCCGTCAAAAACCGTCGTGTCCCTTTTCTTCTCCTCGGCGTTCATCAGCTTCAGCTCGACAATGTTGATCGGCAGCCCACGATAGGTCCCCGCCAGTTCGTTCGTCGCGCGGGCTTCGCCGAAATTCCTGAACACATGCTCGGCCTTCAGGCGCGCAAGATCGGGCATCACCGCATTGCGCCATGTAATCTCCCCGAAAGACGCTGCGAGTCTTGGCAGCACACGTTCGCGATAGAGTTTGTCGTATTGCAGCGAGAGCTCGTGCATCGACCAAAAATAGCCGACGAACCCGCCGACAATAATCACCACGATGAAGTCCATCGTATCGCCCGGCGCGCCGGTCAGCGCCAGCAACGTCCACGCGCACAGCCCCACGCCCGCACACGCCGGCACGCGCCAGGCTGAGCGTTCCTTCACCTGCCGCGAAATATCCTGCCGATACATCTCAAGGTCGGTCAGGATCGCATGCATTTCGCCGCCAATTTCATCGACGCCCATCACTTCGGGAAGATGCGGCTTGGGCGGCACTGACAGATTGATCGCGATCCAGCCGCCCACCGCCGCAATCAGCAGCGCTACAAAGAACCCGCCGAACACAGCTGTCGCGAGGCCGACCACGCCCGGCGTGCGCGAATTCGCCGCCACCGCAATCCCGATCCAGGCGATCGCCGCAAGTCCCAGGAAAGCGGTGAACACCACGCGCCCGATCTGGCTGTTGGGCGGGACCTTCCCTGGAATTTCCTGTGCAGCCTGCGTCGTCATCGGCCCGAATATAGCCCACCGCTTTGGCCTTGCGAACAGTTGGGGCTAACACTTGGATCAACCTAAACATAAAGAGAGAAACCTCTTTTCGCGCGAACTCGGCACGATCTGCCCAATCGAGGCTGCTATAATTCTCGTCCCTGCAAGAATACTCCCCGCCGTGGCGGCGGCGTCACGGCGCAGCAGGCCTGTGTGCGGTGCTCGCGCGTTCGCCGCCCGCGATTGTCATTCGCTCCGCAACGCTGATAGCTTTTTCAAAAGACCTGCTCGGGACGCGCTCCATGAACAAGACCTTGTTCGCCTGCCTCAGCCTCGCCGCCATAGCAGGGGCTGCGCTGACGCTTCAGGCGCAGCCGCAAGCTGCTCTGCCAGCCGCCAGCGACGACGCGCCAACCGATTATTCCAAATGGAGCCAGCCCGCCCTCGAGGCCGAGCTCAAACGCCTCGCGATCGTCGAGCAAAAGGTGCTGATGCCGATGCGCGACGGCGTGCACCTCTCGACCGATATCTATCGCCCGAAGGATGCGACCGGCCCGGTGCCGACCATCTTCGTGCGCACGCCTTACAACATGAACACGCTGACCGGCGGCTCGCTGCGCCAGGTCGTCGAGGCGGTTGACCGGGGCTACGCCTATATCGGCCAGAACGAGCGCGGCCGTTATTTTTCCGAAGGCGAATTCGAGATCCTTGGCTATCCGCGCACCGACGGTTACGACGCGCTCACCTGGATTGCCGACCAACCTTGGTCCAACAGGAAGGTTGGCACGCTCGGCTGCTCATCCACTGCCGAATGGCAGCTCCAGCTCGCCGCCACCAACCATCCTGCGCATGCAGCCATGGTGCCGATGGCCTCCGGCGCCGGCATCGGCCGCGTCGGCGAATTCCACGAGCAGGGCAACTGGTATCGCGGCGGCGTGCCGCGCACGCTCTTCACCATCTGGCTGTACGACACCGACAATCCGATGCGCGCCCAGATCCCGGAAAATCTCGATCCGAAGCTGCGCCAGTACCTCTCACAGTACAGCGACCTCAATCCGAAGAAGCCCGACGTCACCTGGTCGAAACAGGTCTGGCACTTGCCCTATGCCGAAATGCTGACCTCGCTGGGCGAGCCGGCCGGCACGAATGAGAAGCTGATCGCCCGTGCAAAGCCGGATGATCCGGAATGGTTCAAGGGCGGCCTCTACCACGACAATGAAAAGTGGGGCGTGCCCGCGCTGTGGTACAATTCCTGGTACGACGTTTCGATCGGCCCCAACCTCGCGCTCTACAATCACGCGACGAAAGTTGGCGTCGACGCCGAAGCGCGCGATAACCAGTACGCGATAGTCGGCCCCAGCGTTCATTGCGCCTTCGCTTCGCTTGGACCCGACTTCCGGTCAGGCGACCGCGTCCTCGGCGATACGACGATGGATGTGAACGGCGAAGTCTGGAAATTCTTCGACCGCTTCCTCAAGAGCAAGCCGGAAGCCTTCCCCTCAACGACGCCAAAGATCCGCTATTATTCGATGGGCGACAACCAGTGGAAGACCTCACACCAATGGCCGCCGAAAGAGGCGCAAGAGACGCGGCTCTATCTGCAGTCCAACGGCAAGGCGAACTCGATGTTCGGCGACGGCAAGCTCTCATTCTCGCCGCCGCCCGCGAGCCAGTCTGCTGATAACTTCGTCTATGATCCGCTCAACCCGGTGCAGACCATCGGCGGCGGCGATTGCTGCAATGGCGGCGTCGTCGTGCCCGGCGCGTTCGACCAGCGCCCGGCCGAGGTTCGTCACGACGTTTTGGTTTATACATCTGACCGGCTGACCGCGCCTGTCACCGTCGCCGGTTTCGTCGATGCGATCCTGCATGTCTCGTCCGACGTGAAGGACACCGACTTCGCCGTAAAGCTGGTCGACGTCGCGCCCGACGGGACTGCCTACATTCTCGACGACACCATCCTGCGCACCCGCTTCCGCGAAGGCTATGACCGCGAAGTCTTCATGGAGAAGGGCAAGACCTACAAGCTCGACTTCACGCCCATGTCCACGGCCAACACCTTCCTGCCGGGCCATCGGATTCGTGTAGAAGTGTCCTCCTCCTCATTCCCGAAATACGGACGCAACCTCAATACGGGCGGCCGCAACGAATTCGAGAAGGACGGCATCGTCGCGAACAATCAGGTTAAGCACACCAGCTCACAGCCGAGCTATATCGTGCTGCCGATCATGAAATAGGCATTGGGTCGGAACGCTCCTGCCGGTCGGGGGCGCTCCCTGATCAGCTGCATGGCGCACGCCAGGGGGCGAAGCACGATCGAAAGCTTGCCAGCGCGCTGCAGGGCTGGCCATCTGTTCCGGACAAATGGCTGCTGGGATAATCCATGCTGAAATGGTTGAGCCTGATTACCGTGGTCGCACTGGCCGCGGGAATCGCGGGTGGCGCGCTTGTGGGCGCTTCCGGCAATGCCGGTCTCATCGGCTTCACGACCGAGGTCGAGTATGTCGGCGCTCTTTGGTTGAACCTGCTGCGCATGACGGTCGTGCCACTGGTGTTCTCGCTGCTGGTCACCGGCGTCGCCTCGGTCGCCAATGCCGCCTCGACGGGCAGGCTCGCAGCGCGCTCGCTGATGGTGTTTGGCGTGCTGCTCGTCGCGGCAACCGTGTTCGCTTGGCTCGCCTTCCCGGCTTTCCTCGCCCTGTGGCCGGTTGATCAGACCGCTGCGGCCGCTTTCATTTCGGGCGCAGGCGCTGCTCCGGTGACGCCCGCCTCGCCGCCGACCATCGGCGCCTGGCTCGCCGCCCTCGCTCCCGGCAATCCCATCGCCGCCGCGGCAGAGGGCGCGATCCTGCCGCTGGTCGTCTTCGCCTTGTTCTTCGGTTTCGCCGCCACGCGCCTTCCCGAAGCTCAGCGCGAATCCATGGTCGCTTTCCTCCGCGCCGTGGGCGACACGATGATCGTCATCGTTCGCTGGGTTCTCCTGGCTGCGCCCATCGGTGTGTTTGCGTTGGCGCTAGGCGTCGGCCTCACGGCCGGCGTGGGGATTGTCGGCCTGATTGCGCAGTACATCGTTATCGTCTCGGTTGTGACCGCCGCCGTCGTGCCGATCGCATTCCTCTTCGCGATTCTCTGGGGCAGGGTCAGCGCCGGCTATTTCGCCAACGCGACCGCGCCGGTGCTGGCCGTCGCGATCTCCAGCCGTTCCTCGCTCGCTTCGCTGCCGCTCATGGTCGAACGCTCGCGCGACGCCCTCAACGTGCCCGAGCGCGTGGCCAACATCGTTCTGCCGCTCGCGGTTGCGGTGTTCCGCATGACCAGCCCGGTTGCAAACCTTGGCGTGGTTTTCTTTTGCGCCGCCGTGTTCGGCGTCGACCTCACGCCCGACAAGATTCTGGTCGGCGGCTTCGTCGCCATCGCGATCAGCATCGGCTCGGTCGGCTTGCCGGGCGAGATTTCCTTCATTGCCAGCGTCGCGCCGATCTCGATGGCGATGGGCGTTCCGATCGAACTGCTGGGCATTCTCGTCGCGGTCGAATCCGTGCCCGACATCTTCCGCACAGTGGGCAACGTCTCAGGCGACATGGCCGCCACGGTCATCGCCGCAAAGGGGCATCCAGCTAGTCCGCCGTCCCCCGCCAGCTCACCCGCGGCGGCGTCCGTCTGACCACGCGGGCTGCGGTTAGCACTTCATCAATCGCGGCCGCCACCATGTCAGGCCGGTGGATGAAAAAGGCGTGGTTCGAATCCGGCACGATCTGCAATCGTCCCCGGCTCGACCAAGTCGCGATATCCGCCTGCAGCTGGCGCCACACAACTTCGCCCTCCGGCGTATCTGCTCCAGAAGTGAGGCCGTCTGCTGAAAGCAGGTAGGCGTCATGCGCGTCGGCGCGCTTACGCGCCTGCGTCTGTTCCGGCAACTCCCGCGCGAGCACCACGACGGGCCAGTTCTGCAGGTCGCGATATTTCCCCGCCACTTCCATCGTGCGTGGCCGATTGCGCGCCTCGCGCGCATTCGCCTGAGCCGACTTCGGATAGAAAGCCCGCACATCGTCTGAAATCGATGGGTCCGCCGGATAGGGCGACAGCCGCATCAGGCCGGTCCATTTGAAAGCAAGCCCGAGTTCCTCCGCCGGCGTCACATAATCGCCGGTCGGCAACCCGGCTTCCCGGAAGCGCTTTTCCTGATCGGGATGCGAGGAATCGGCGAACACCATGCCCGCGATCTCGTCGCGATAGAGCCCGGCGAAAATCAGATTATAGAGCCCACCTCTGGAATGGGCGACCATCACATAGGGCGGCTTCTCGCCCGCGGCTTCCAGCGCCGCGTGAAGATCGTGGGCCACTTCCTCCGGTTCGAATTTTGCGGTCGCCGGGTCGCTCCAGAGAATGCCCGCGCGGCTGTAGGCGCAGGCCCTCGTCTTGCCGGAGACTTTCGCCATCACCGGCTTCCAGCCCAGCGAGCCCAGCAGGTCGCCGCCCGCCTGGAACACGACGGTCGGCCCGCCTTCGCCCCGACAGTCGATCTGGATCCGCCGTCCGCCGATATCGACCAGCTTGCCTTCGACCGGGTGCTCGCGGACCGCTTCTGCTTCGAGGAAGGTCTCGCAGGCGGAAAGGGCAGGCATGCAGGCGAGCGCGAGGGCGGTCGCCGCCGCGCGTCCAGCCCCTGCCTTGCGCCAAAGATTCCGCATCACCTGCATTTTGTAGGCGCCACAGTCGGCGGGCGCTACATCACAAATAGGTAAGACGCAGTCGACCGGACATGGAACCCGGCCGGGATAGCCGACGTCGGGTGCTCAATCGCAAAACTTACGAACGGATCGTCACTTTCAGCGGGCCCATATCCGAGGAGATTTCGAATGTATCGCCGGACGTCTTGCCGTCCGGGTATTCGGTGCACTGGTCGATCATGCCAAAGGCCTCGAGCGTGATGCAGAGCTTGTTGCCGTCGGTCCTGTACTTGCCTTCGATCTGGCCTTCGAAGCCCGAAAACGTGCCGTCGGGGTTGTAGACGATCTCCCCAGCCTGGCCCGCAACTTCCATCGTGACGCCTTTTTCCACCACGGCCTTGATCGTATCGGAGGGAGGGGCGGCATCCTGTGCGAGCGCCGGCGCGGCCAGCAGGACGGCGGCCAGAGCGAATGTGGTCAGTTTCATTTAATATCCTCCCAGAAACGCCGCGGTTCCCTAGCACCGAACGGCCGTCCCAAACAGGGGCGGATACAGTGGCAGGTGCATTCCGCCTCCGGACAAGCTAACGGAAAACCATGACGTTCCGCGCTGCCTGCCTCACGCTTTTCCCGGAAGCTTTCCCGGGCATTCTCGGCGTTTCGATCGTCGGGGCGGCCCTGCGGCAGGGCGTTTGGCAGCTCGACACGGTCGACATCCGCGAACACGGGACCGGCAAGCACCGCAATGTCGACGACACCCCGTCGGGAGGCGGCGCCGGCATGGTGATGCGAGCTGACGTTGCGGCGGCGGCGATAGACAGCGTCGAGCAGGCTGGTCGCCCACGCATCTATCTGTCGCCGCGCGGCAAGCCGCTGACCCAGGCCCGCGTGCGTGAACTGGCGGCCGGCCCCGGGGTCATACTGCTCTGCGGCCGGTTCGAGGGGCTGGACGAACGGGTGATCGAGGGCCGGGGTCTTGAGGAAATCTCGATCGGCGATTTCGTCCTGGCCGGCGGCGAGGTTGCCGCGCAGGCTCTGCTGGAGGCCTGCGTCCGGTTGCTGCCCGGTGTCGCAGGCAACGCCGAGTCCCTTACGGAAGAAAGTTTCGAGACCGGACTGCTCGAACACCCTCACTATACCCGGCCGCAAACGTGGGAAAATCGCGAGATTCCGGCGGTATTAACCTCTGGCGATCATGCAAAGGTCGCAGCCTGGCGACGAAATCAGGCCGAGGAGTTGACTAAAGCCCGCAGACCCGATTTATACGCCGCTTCCCGCGACGCCCCCCTTCCAAGGGCGAAGCCGCGCGACTGAAAGACAGACAGATGACCGCTCACCTCATCAAGACCCTCGAACGCGAGGAAATCGCCCGCGTCACCGAAGGCAAGAAAATCCCTGATTTCGCCCCCGGCGACACGTTGCGCGTCAACGTGAAGATCAAGGAAGGCGACCGTGAGCGGGTCCAGGCTTTCGAAGGCCTCTGCATCGCACGCGCGGGCCAGGGTCTGAACGAGAATTTCACCGTCCGCAAACTCTCGTTCGGCGAAGGCGTCGAGCGCGTGTTCCCGGTGAACTCGCCGATGCTGGAATCGATCGAAGTCCGCCGTAAGGGCAAGGTGCGCCGCGCCAAGCTCTATTACCTGCGTGGCCTCACCGGCAAACGCGCCCGTATCGCTGAAAAGACCAGCACGCGTGGCGCTGGCGGCTCGGACGAAGCTTCCGAAAGCTGATTTCGGACGACCTGATTTTCTGCAGGGCTGTTTGACCGCTGAACGCAGTTCAAGCGCGGTGTCTCCATACATCCGATAAAAACGAAAGCCCCACCCGGCGAGGCCGGATGGGGCGCAGGCGCTGCACGTCGAAAAACTCTACTGAAGTGCGTGTGGCGATCTTGATGCTATCAGGCGTCTTTCAGGTTCCATTCGTAGAAGACGTCGTGGCCGCACATCGACTGGGCGACGCCGCCAATGGTGCCCGGCGCGAAGCGCTCATTGCGCAGCCATTTCGAAGCCGCGTCGTCGAGGCGTGAAGAGCCGCTGGATTTGGCGACCGTAACCGATGTGACGCGTCCGGCATTGTTGACGCAAACTTGCAGATGGGTCGTGCCCTGTTCGTGGGCGCGAATTGAAGCGGCCGGATAAGCCGGCTTGTCGCCAGCGCGCAATTTCGGCGCAACGCGATCTGTGCCGACAGCCGGAGCAGGCGCGGCCGGAACAGGATCGGGGATAGGCGCGGCTTCGACTACCGGCGCAATGACAACTGGCGGCACTTCAATCTCGAATGGAATGTCGGGCGCAACCAGTTCAGGCGCGGCAGGCGCAACGTCCACTTCCGGCACTTCAACGGGCTTGATCTCTTCGACTGGCGGAACCACCGGCGGCGTGATGATCACCATCTCCATCGCCGTGTTCTCCTTCGGCATGATGTCGAGGTTCATGCCCTCTGCGAGGACATAGCCAAAGCCAACCGTCAGCGCGGTGGCCGTGACCAGCCCGATGGCGCGCGTGCGGCGCCCAGATTGTTGAACACTTCCATACATTGACCGCCTCCTCAGAAAGGTCCGGCAGGCCCCATGCCTCCGTGGTCGCTTTCAAGGAATGTGGTGACGCCGGATAGCGCTCACCAAGTACATCCACTCTCCAAAACGCTGGAAATTTGCAGTGAGTTCCGAAGCGAGCTCAGCTCAATTGGGGCAATGCCATGTCTAAATACGGCGACATATTGCGAGATCTTGGGAACAACTTCGCTTTTGCTTCACGAGCACGTAAGTGCGTTGCGCGTTGCGGGGTAGGTCTCAATCTCCAACGCGCATAACTGCGGAAGGCTGCTTTTCCTTATGGAGATCGGCTTGCTCGAAAGCGGCCTTCGGCGAGCGATGCTGAATCAGGCGCGGCGTTCGCTCCGCCATTCATCGGCAGCTGCATCAGCTCGGTATCGCACCACCGGCCATGCTTGAAGCCTGATCCGAAAATGCGTCCAGACGGGGTAAACCCCATCGAAGCGTGCAGTCGCACCGACGCCTGGTTCACGGCCGCGTCCCCGATGACTGCAATCATCTGGCGGAAGCCCAGCGCTTCGCAACGCTGAATGAGGTTGATGAGAAGTAGCCGCCCGATGCCGCGCCGTTGCGCGTCCGGCGCGATGTAGATCGAATTCTCGACCATGAAGCGATAGGCGGGACGTGCGCGAAACGGGCCAGCGTATGCATAACCCAGAACGTCGCCATCCTCCGCGACAAGATAGGGAAATCCGCCCGTCTGCAGCACATCGAAGCGCGCCGTCATTTCTGAAAGGGAGGGTGGATCATACTCATAGCTGGCCGTGCCGTGAACGACGGCATGCGCGTAGATGGCCGTGATTGTTGGCAGGTCTGCGGCCGTTGCGGGCCGTATGACTGCCATGCCTGTCACGACGCCACCCGCTTGCCCGCCGCATCGATCAGGGGCGAGCCATCTTCCTTGCTGAAAGGCCCCGCCGGCCAGCGCTCCAGCAGGTCGAGCACCAGCTCGCTTGGTCGGCACATGCGCACGCCCTTCGGCGTCGCCACGATGGGCCGGTTCACCAGTATGGGGTGCGCGATCATGGCTGCGATCAGCTGATCCTCGCTGACGCCTTCCGCCAGAAGGCCCAGCTCCTGAGCGGGAGACTTTGTCTCGCGCAGCGCCTCACGCGCCGTAATTCCCGCCGCCGCAAACAGCGCCATAAGCTGCGGTCGTGTCCAGCCGTCACGCAGATAGTCGATCACGACCGGCGCGTAGCCCGCGGCCTCAATAATCGCGAGAACATTGCGTGATGTCCCGCAGTCCGGGTTGTGGTGGACGACGACGCGGAAGTCCGCGCTCAAGTTGCCCGCTCGACCATCAGCTTCTTGATCTCCGCGATGGCCTTGGCCGGGTTCAGGCCCTTGGGGCAGACCTGCGCGCAGTTCATGATGGTGTGGCAGCGATAGAGCTTGAACGGATCCTCGAGATCGTCGAGGCGCTCGCCGGTGGCTTCATCGCGGCTGTCGACGATCCAGCGATAGGCCTGCAGCAGGGCGGCCGGCCCGAGGAACTTGTCGCCATTCCACCAGTAGCTGGGGCAGGCGGTCGAGCATGACGCGCACATGATGCACTCATAGAGACCGTCGAGCTTGCTGCGGTCGGCTTCCGACTGCTTCCACTCTTTCTGCGGCTCCGGCGTCGTCGTCTTCAGATAGGGCTGCACATAGGTGTGCTGCGCGTAGAAATTGGTGAGGTCCGGCACAAGGTCTTTCACGACCGGCTGGTGGGGCAGCGGAGAGATTGTGATCGTGCCCGAAAACTCGTCATGGCCCTTGGTGCAGGCGATGGTGTTGTTGCCGCCAATGTTCATCGAGCACGATCCGCACACGCCTTCGCGGCACGAACGACGGAAGGTCAGCGTCGGGTCGATTTCGTTCTTGATGTAAATGAGCACGTCGAGAACCATCGGGCCGACCTTGCTCATGTCGATGCGATAGGTGTCCCAGCGCGGCTTCTGCCCGTTCTCCGGGTCATAGCGGTAGATCTTGAACGTGCGGGTCTTCTTCGCCCCGGCGATCGCGGGCCATTCCTTGCCGCGGCCAATCTTGGAGTTCTGCGGAAGCGTAAGTTCGACCATGCGCGCGTGGGCCCCAAGCGTCCTGAAACTGGCGGCAATCTAGCGGTGGATTCGTAAATTGAAAGCGCCGGAAAGTCGCGGCGGATCAGGTATTTGCGGCCAATCTAGTTGCGCCGGAACAGGTTCCGGATCTTGGAGATGACCGTACGCCTCAGCCCGTAGGCCTTCCGGGCTGCCGAAGGGCGGTCCAGATGCAGCATTTCGGTCACCCCGGCCTTTTCCAGCGCCTTGGCCAGCTTGACCGTGCCCTGGGCGGCAGCGGCTTCCAGCTCGTCGCGATAGATCGGTGTCGGCGCCCAGAAATCGACCGCGTCGCCATTGGGCAGCCGCATCCGCTCAAATCCGTCCGCAGGCAGGCGCGGGCGGATGAATGCAAACGCCACCTGTTTGGTGTTTTCGAACACCGCCTTGGGACTTTTCGAGAACTGCACGGTTTCGCCCGCGCTCACGCGCACGCCCTGGATGTGAACCAGCTTGGCGAATTGCCGGACCGTATTGGCGGCAAGGTTCAGCATGGCGAGATCCGCCTTCGGGTCGCCCCGCTGTGGCGTCGCCAGCACGAATTCCATGCGCGCCTTGCCGCCGGGCGACATCACATCACCGCCCTTTTTCAGCGACGAGCCATACGTGCAGACATAGGCAAAACGCCGCTCGCCCTCGGGCGGAATCACCATCACGTCGATAGGGGGGCCTGGCTCCTTGGACTTGTCGGCCCAGCCATCCTGATCGGAGAAAGCGACATGCGGCTCGCCGAGGTGCCGCATGAGATGCAGCTGCACCTCTTCGCGGAATTCCTCGCCTGTGTGGCCGGTTTCGGTCCGGCGAGCCCAGATGCTCTGCATAAATGAAGGTATTGGTTCTCGGGCCCGGCGCGTCAACCGCGAGGGCTGCAATCAACGCATCCGTGACCAAATTTGCCGCATCAAATGTCGACATCGTGCCGCTGTGACACATCGGTCCGCGCACGCAACAAGCGTGTCAGCGACGTCTCGCGGCGACCACCTCGTCATAAAAGCGCGTCACAGCTGCAACGCCTGCGGTGCGCTCGAACCGCGCCATGTCGTAACTGTCGCGCACGATGCCCGGCGCGGTTTTTCGCGCGGCGCGCAGGGCGATGGCCTCTGAAAGGGCGCCAGAGCTTTCGGGGACAACGAGGCAATCCTCGCGTCCACGGAACATCTCGGAAAAACCGTCGACGGTTGTCGCGACAATAGGCGCGCCGCACGCCATCGCTTCAAGCGCGACAAGCGCGAAGGGCTCGCGGCGTGACGGCATCACCAGCAGGTCAGCCGCGCCGTACCAGGCCATCGGCGTGCTCGAATAGCCGATGAACCTGATCCGTGGATCGCCTGCGCCACGCGCGTTTGTAGCGGCCTCATCCAGACCCACGCCGACAACCGCAAGGCGCAGCTTCGGATCGGGCAGGGCGCGGAAGCCGTCGATGAGAAGGTCGACGCCTTTCACATGCTCAAGGCGGCCAACATAGACGACCAGAAAATCATCTGGTCCTGCGCCGGCCGCCTCGCGCGCAGCTGCGATGGCTTTGGGCGTCATCGGCGCGATGTTCGGCGTCCAGTTGTTCACCTTCGCGATCTTGCCACGGAAGCCCGACAGCGCCTCGCGCTGCCAGTCGGCCAGCATGTGTACGCCCTCGAAATGGCTCATCGTCGGCGGCTTGTAGCGGATATGCAGCGTGACCAGTGCGGGCGGCCGGAAGGGCGCAAAGCGCAGCCAGCGCGCCGCCGTGCCGTCATGGCAGTGAACGATGTCGGGCTTCAGTGCGTACATGGCTTTCAGAAACGAGAACGCGCGCGGATTTCTGATCACGATGCTGCGTATATCCCGGCGTGCAAAGTCGAACGCCGTGCCGGGCTTGGCCGGCATCGCCACGATAGGCTCGTGTCCGAGATCCTTCTGCCCTGCGGCAAGATCGAACGCATACCGGTTTGCGCCGGAGACAGTCGACGTTGAACTGACGTGAAGGATGCGCAAGGCGCCTCTTATATCCCGCCCGCGCGGCAGGCGCAGGTTCAGCTTGGTGACCTGTTGGTATCGCGCCAGCAAGACGGGTCAAGCGCCCACAAAAGCCGGAAATCTCGGAAATTCGAGAGTTCCTTTAAGCAAGGCTAAGGACAGTTTGGGCAGCTTTTCCGAGCAGAGGGAGGGGAGCGCCATGAATAGCTTCAAAGCCTGGAAGTCAGGCGAAGGCCGTCTCAGCCGCAAGGGCTACGCGCTCTACTTCCTCACGCCCGGCGCAGGGCTGCTCCTTCTCAGCTGGCTGGCCATGTTCGCGGCGCCAGACCTTCTTGGCGCCATGTCGTCTGTTGTTTTTGTTCTGCCGTGGATGTTCTTTCTCATCACCACGGACGCGCAGAATATCCGCCGTTATCACGACATCGGGCATTCAGGGCGGCTGTATCGCGTCGTCCGTCCGCTCGTCATTGTCATGCCAGTGCTCGCGCTTGTCCTGAACTTCGTCTTGCCGGCGCACATGGCGATGGCTGGCGACATGCAGGCACTGGTCTACATGATGGGAATGGATTTCAACGGCGTCTCGTTCGGTCCGATCCCGATGGCGCTGCTTGGCCTCACGCTTGCCGTCATCGCTTGCAATGTCGTCTATCTTACCGTGATGCCCGGCACGCAAGGCCCGAACGACTTCGGACCGGATCCGAACACGGGCGCAAGCGCGGACGTGAAGTTGCCAGGATTTGGCGCTGAGCCAGCGGCGGCGGTAAGCAATGCGGATGATCCGGTGAAGCGCGCACTCGCCCAGTATCAGGCGCAGCAGCAGAAGCACGCCGCTAAAATGGCCACACCTGTGCGCAACGGTCCTGCAGGCGCAAGCTTCGGTCGCAAGCGGACCTAGTAAACCCGCGGCTTCGGTTTGATGTACTCGACGTCGTTCGACATCGTGTAGGCATGCACGGGGCGATAATCGAGTTTGACCGCGCCCTTGTCGTCCACCCAGGCCAGCGTGTGCTTCATCCAGTTGACGTCATCGCGCTCGGCGAAGTCTTCGCGCGCGTGCGCGCCACGGCTCTCCTGACGGTTGGCCGCCGAGTTCACGGTGGCCGCCGCCTGCACGATCAGATTGTCGAACTCGAGTGTTTCCACGAGGTCGGTGTTCCAGATCAGTCCGCGATCGGTGACGCCGATATCAGACACGCCGCCAATGACGTCCGCGATGCGCTTCACGCCGCTCTGCAGCGTCTCGCCCGTGCGGAACACGGCGCAGTCTTCCTGCATCGCACGTTGCATGGTCGCGCGCAGTTTCGCCGTCGGCGTGCCGCCACTGGCGTTGCGGAACTTGTCGAAGCGGGCGAGGTGAGCCTCGCCTGCATTTTTGGGCAGGTCCGACTGGTTGGCGTTGGCTTCCAGCACTTCCCCGCAGCGCAGGCCGGCCGCGCGGCCGAACACGACAAGGTCGATCAGCGAGTTGGAGCCGAGGCGGTTCGCGCCATGCACCGACACGCAGGCCGCTTCGCCAACGGCCATCAGGCCCGGCACGATCGTGTCCGGATCGCCGCCCGCCTTGGTCAGCACTTCGCCATGATAGTTCGTGGGGATGCCGCCCATGTTGTAGTGGACGGTCGGCAGCACCGGGATCGGTTCCTTCGTGAGGTCGACGCCGGCAAAGATCTTTGCGCTTTCCGAAATGCCGGGCAGGCGCTGGTGCAGGATTTTCGGATCGAGGTGGTCGAGGTGCAGGTGGATATGGTCCTTGTGCGTGCCCACGCCACGGCCTTCGCGGATTTCCATCGTCATCGCGCGGCTGACAACGTCACGCGAGGCAAGGTCCTTCACGGTCGGCGCATAACGCTCCATGAAGCGCTCGCCCTTCGAGTTGGTGAGATAGCCGCCTTCACCGCGCGCGCCCTCGGTGATCAGGCAGCCCGAGCCGTAGATGCCGGTCGGATGGAATTGCACGAACTCCATGTCCTGCAGCGGCAGGCCTGCGCGCAGCGCCATGCCGCCGCCATCGCCCGTGCAGGTGTGCGCTGATGTCGCCGAGAAGTAGGCGCGGCCATAGCCGCCCGTCGCCAGGATCACGCGTTGCGCACGGAAGCGATGCAGCGTGCCGTCATCAAGTTTCAGAGCCGTGATGCCGCGGCAGGCGCCGTTCTCCATGATCAGGTCGAGCGCGAAATACTCGATAAAGAAGTCGACGGCGTATTTCAGCGACTGGCCGTAGAGCGTGTGAAGCATGGCGTGGCCGGTGCGGTCGGCCGCCGCGCAGGTGCGCTGGATCGAGGCTTCGCCATAGTTCTTGGTCATGCCGCCGAAGGCGCGCTGGTAGATCTTGCCTTCTTCCGTCCGCGAGAACGGCACGCCCCAATGCTCCAGCTCGTAAACGGCGGCGGGAGCGGCGCGCACCATGTATTCGATCGCGTCCTGGTCGCCGAGCCAGTCAGCGCCCTTCACCGTGTCGTACATGTGCCAGCGCCAGTCATCCTGGCCCATATTGCCAAGCGAAGCTGAGATGCCGCCCTGCGCCGCAACCGTGTGCGAGCGCGTGGGGAACACCTTGCTGATGCACGCGGTCTTCAGGCCCGCCTGAGCGCAGCCCAGCGCCGCGCGAAGGCCCGAGCCGCCCGCGCCGACGACCACGACGTCAAAGGTGTGATCGTTCCAGGTGTACGCAGTCATGCGGTTACGTCCTTGGAGTCAGAAAAGATCAGGAGATCGCGATCTTCAGCACCGCGTACGCGGCAGCGGCGAAGAGCACGACACAGATGAAGGTATTGAGGACAAGCAGCACGTTCTTGGTGCCGTGCTTGGCGATGTAGTCCTCGATCACGACCTGCATGCCGAGGCGCATGTGATAGAGCGCTGCGCCAACAGCCAGCAGCGTCAGGACAGCGTTGAGCGGCTCGGAGGCCCATGCCAGCGCGGCGTCATAACCGCCGCGGGTGGCGCCGATCAACGAGATCAGGAACCACGGAACGAGAAACAGGAGGCCGATGGCCGACACACGCTGGGTGATGAAATGCCCGGCGCCATGCTTGGCTGAGCCAAGACCGCGAACCTTGCCGAGCGGCGTGCGAAGCGACTCTTTCATCACGCAGCTCCCGTCATGTTCAGCGGATCGATGCCCGGCACGAGGCCGGCGAGGAACCAGATCGCGACGGCGCCGCCGATGGCGATCAGGAAAGCCAGTGCGCCGGTCAGGCTCGCGAATTTCGGGTTGAAGCCGTTGCCAGCATCCCAGAACAGGTGGCGCACACCGTTGACCAGGTGGAACAGCACGGAGATCGTGAAGCCGAAGAGGACGAGCTGCCCCCAGATTGATCCGACAACGGCCGCCAGCGGTTCGTAATAGTCAGGTCCCGCCGCCGTCGCGAAGAGCCAGGACACGACCAGGATCGCGCCGAGATAGTTGGCGCAGCCCGCCGCCCGATTGAGAATCGAAGCGGCCATCGTGACATGCCACTTCCAGATCGAGACGTGCGGCGACATCGGCCGCTTGTCAGTCCACGAGGACATGCCTGATCCCTCTCGCCCCAACGCAAAACACGCGTTGCGACCCGGTAATAGACCTCGAATCGGCTCTGTCAACGCGACTGGAAGAGCCTCTTGGCGACGCGCGGCAAGCGCTGCATCTAGGGGCAATGCGGGTAACGATTTTGGAAACGGGGCGGGCGCCGGGCAGGCTTAGCGAGGAATATCCGCGCTATCCTGACATGTTCGTCGCTTTGCTCGCCAAAGCCGACCCATCGCTGGCGTTTGACAGCGTGGCGCTCGTCGATGGCGAGGCGCCTCCCTCCGTCTCCGCATGTGAGGCGGTCATCATAACGGGCTCGCCCGCCGGGGTTTATGATTCGACGCCATGGATGGATCCGCTGCGCGCGTTTATTCGCGAAGCGTTCGCAAAGAGGACGCCGATGGTGGGCGTATGCTTCGGCCACCAGATCATCGCGGACGCATTGGGCGGTCAGGTCGGGAAGTCGCACAAGGGGTGGGGGATTGGCCGTCACACCTACGAGATCACCGGCCGCCTCGACTGGATGGCCGGCGCAGGCGAGACCCTATCGCTGTCCGTCAGCCATCAGGATCAGGTCATCGCGCCGCCCGACGGGGCGATCACCCTCGCGCGTTCGGCCCACACGGATCACGCCATGCTCGCCTATACCAACGCGCCGGTGATCAGCGTGCAGGGCCACCCCGAGTTTTCGGATCGCTTCGTCTCGGCGCTCTGGTCGGCCCGCCGCGGCAAGGCGCTTACCGACGATCAGGTCGATGCGGCGCTGGAATCGTTGGCGCATCCCGAAGACAACGCCCTCGTCGCGGATTGGATCACCCGCTTCCTGCGCAACGCGCGCTAGCGGCTGCGCACCAGACGCATCGCCGCGAACCATCCCGCGGCCTGATAGCAGCCCGCGAAGATCAGCAGCGTGTCGAGCCATTGCCGCGTGTTCCACAGCGGCCAGATCGGCAGCAGGGTCACCACCGCAACCAACGCCGATGCGCCATCAAGCCAGCGATCGCCGAACAGATAGCCTAGCCCCGTCCGTGCGCGGCGCACTTCGTTGCGCGTCACCGGAAATACGCCGTCCTCCAGCCGTGGAGGACCGAAGGCCTGCTGCAGGTCGTCGAACTTCAGAATGCCTGTCAGGTCTCGCAGCGTATCCGCTGTGGCGTTGCCTTCATCCACCTGTTGCCAGGACGCGCCCCCACGAATCGAGCGGATCACCACCGACAGGATGATGGCCAAAGCGGCGGCGAGTTGAGCAAGGGCGGGCGGGTACATCGGTCCAATATAGGGAGGCTTACCCGCGATTGGGTATAGCCGCCCAATAATCGAAATCGAGGATGACGTCGGGGAGATGCTTGCCCTCAGCATCCTTGTAGGGGAAATCCGCGCACGGTCGGTTCTTGGTCGCGACCAGACGCAGACGCAGCGCGCCGAATCCGTCGCCCAGATCGACCTTGTCCAGCACTTCCGACCACGCGAACACGGTGTCGCCCGCGCCCAGCGGGTTCACATGCTGGCCGGCATTGATGGCGATGATCTCGGCTGCGTTGGCGAGGCCGTTGAACGCCAGCGAGCGCGCCAGCGAAATCGCAACGCCGCCATAGATCAGGCGTTTGCCGCGCGGCGTCTGAGCCTGGGCGTACTGGTTGAAGTGAACCTTGGCGGTGTTCTGGTAGAGCCGCGTCGCAATCTGGTGCTCGGCTTCTTCAACGGTGAAAGCGTCGACATGGTCGATCTTCTCGCCGATCTCATAGTCCTCGAAGCCGAACGGTGATCCGGCCAGTACGAAGTTGTACTCCGTCCCGCTGAGGCTGCGCTCCGGCAGCTCCTTCGGATCAACAACCTGCGGCAGCTCCGGCACAACGGTCGCCGGCGCCGGATGGCTCGGGTCCTTCTTGTTGACCATCACCCAGCGCACATAGCTGAGGACTTCGTCATTCTCCTGATTGTACCCGCGCGTGCGCACCCAGACGACGCCGGTCTTGCCGTTGGAGTTCTCCTTGACGCCGATCACTTCCGAAACCGCGCGCAGCGTGTCTCCTGGGAAGACAGGCGAGAGAAAGCGGCCGTCGGCATAGCCAAGGTTCGCCACGGCATTCAGCGAAATGTCCGGCACTGTCTTTCCGAACACGACGTGGAAGGCCAGCAGGGGATCGATCGGCGCGCTCGGCAGCCCACAATCCTGCGCGAACGTATCCGCCGAATAAAGTGCGAACCGCGAGCCGGTAAGGCTGGTATAGATCGCAGCATCCGCCTCCGTCACCGTGCGCGGCGTTGCATGGATCAGTTCGTCGCCAACGACGAAATCCTCGAAGAAATTGCCGGGATCGGATTTGAGGGTCACTGCACGGCCTCTCTCTGGGCAATCGCTTCAGCCACGGCGACCATGCGCCTCGCCTGCGCAAGATGCAAAAGCTCGGTCATCTTGCCGTTGACCTTCAGCACGCCCTTGCCGGCATTGGCCGGATCAGCGAAGGCCGCGATCACGTCGCGCGATTGTTGCACTGCTTCCGCCGGCGGCGCGAAGATCGTGTTGCAGGGCTCCACCTGCGTCGGGTGGATCAGCGTCTTTCCGTCGAAGCCGAAAGCCTTCGCCTGTTTCGATTCAGCGACGAAGCCTTCCGCGTTGGCAATGTCGTTATAGACGCCGTCGAACACCAGCAGGTCGTAGGCCCGCGCCGCCGCGATCGCGAGCGTGTAGCACGCGGCCAGGTTCTCGCGCCCCGGCATCGGCTCGGCCCGGAAATCCTTGATCAGGTCGTTCGACCCCATCACGAAGCCGGACAGACGCGTCGTCTGCGCGGTCGAGGCAATGTCCTTGATGTTGAGGATCGACAGCGGGGTCTCGATCATCACCCACAGGCCCAGCGCCGCGCTAGCGCCAGCTTCCGAAAGAGCTTCGTCCAGCCAGCGGATATCATCGCCGCTTGTCACTTTCGGCGCGAGGATCGCATCCGGCTTGGCGTGCGCTGCGGCCTTGAGGTCCGCCTTGCCCCATTCTGTGTCCTGCCCGTTGATGCGGATGATCAGCTCGCGCGGGCCATAGCCGCCCGCCTTCACCACGCCGCAGACCCGGTCGCGCGCTTCAACCTTGGCCTCGGGCGCGACGGCGTCTTCCAGGTCCAGGATCAGCGAATCTGCCGGCAGCGTCTTGGCTTTCTCGAGAGCGCGCTCGTTCGCGCCGGGCATATAGAGCACCGAGCGGCGCGGCCTGATGCTGGCAGTGCTGGCGGACATGGAAGGCCCCTCAAAATCGTGAAGGCGACACATGGCGGAGCCCCGGCACAAGATCAAGCTGGAGCCCGCCCCAGGCTTGGTTATTGTCGCGAATTCGCCACGCGCGATGAGCGATTGGACAAGCCATGCCTCTGGTTCTCGTGATTTCGTCCTACGTCGCCGCCTCTCGCGTCGGAGGAGGCATAGCGCCCTACGTGCTCGGCCCGATGAAGGTCGATCCTGTCCTGATCCCCACCTGCCTGTTCGGCCGGCATCCCGGCTGGGGACCGCCCGGCGGCGGCTCCGTCGCCGCAGATACGATGACCAAAATGCTGGAAGGCGTTGCAGCCAACAATCTGTTCGGCCTGATGGACGCCGTCGTCACCGGCTATTTCTCCGCGCCCGAGCAGATCGCCGTCGCCTGCGACGCAATTGACCGCATCCGCGCCACGCCGCGCGGTCAATCTCACCGGCATTTCCCCGACAAGCCGATCATCGTCATCGATCCGGTCATGGGTGACGAAACGCCGGGCCTTTACATCAAGCCGGAAACCGCAGCCGCGCTGATGGCTGACCTCGCGCCACGCGCCGACATTCTCGCTCCCAATCTGTGGGAGTTCGCGAAACTTACCGCCACCGATCTCGCATCGCTTCAGACGCCTGAAGACGTCGCACGCGAAGCCAGAAGCAGGGGAGGCCGCTGGCTGATCTCTTCGATTCCGTCGCCCGCCGGCATTGGCGTTCTCTATGTCGATCCTGATATGGCGCTGCTGGCGGAAACGACGCGCATCGCCGGCAAGATTCCGAACGGTACGGGCGACATGCTCACGCTCAGGTTCACCGGCGGCCTCGTTTCAGGCCTCGCACCGGAAGCGGCGCTCGCCGATGCGGTCGGCGCGACGCACCTCGTCATCGACAAGACCTCGCAATGGGGCGGCGCGGAGCTCAACCTGGCCGCATGCAGCGACCGTCTCGCCAGCCCGCCGCCCGCCGCAGTCCGCAAGATTTCCTGAGCCGCCCCTGCAATCCGCAGACAGGAACCCTACATCCAACGTTGATGGAGGGACGGACATGATCGACCACACATCACTCGGTGTTCGCGACTATGACCGCGCGGTCTCCTTCTACATCGCCGCCCTCGCGCCCCTCGGCTACAAGCTGCAGCGCCTGAAGCCTGATGAAGCAGCCTTCGGCACGCTGCAGGACTGGGGCTTCTTCCTTTATCCGGCGGCGCCGGACAAAAGCATCATCGGCGAGCGCAACCACGTCGCCTTCCGCGCGCCAAGCCGCGAGGCCGTCGCCGCCTTCAATCGCATCGCGACAGAACAGGGCGGCAAACAGGTCCGCCCCGTCGGCCTGCGTCCCGACATCGGCCCAGAATATTTCGGCACTGTCCTCACCGACCCCGACGGCCACACGCTCGAAGCCGTTTTCTGGGATCGCGGCTAGGGCTGCGGTCTCGGATAGTCCGGTTTCAGCGCCTGTTCTTCCGTACCGAACACGCCCTTGCCCGGCACGAAATTCAACTCCAGTCGCACGCCGTCCGGGTCTTCGAACAGGATCGAATAATATCCCGGGGCCCAACTATCCTCCTGCGGCGCGTGTATGATCGGCACGCCAAGCGTTTTTACGAACGCATATGCCTCGTCGATGTCCTCGCGCGAACGCACGCGGAAGCACACATGATGCAGCCCGACACGTTGTTGCACGAAGCGCGCGCCTTCATGTTCGGGAGCAGGCCGCGAGATCAGCACGCCCGTCCGGCCGCCAACGCAATAATATCCGTATTCGTTGTCCAGCACCTGTTTCAGCCCGAGGAAGGGCAGCAGCTGCGAATAGAACGCTCGCGCCACATCGTACCGCCCTGCGGTGATCTGGACGTGCGCAATGCCGTTGATTTCCATGTCCGTCCTCCGTGGGCGCGAGTTGAGCGCAAGCACGGTTGACCTGCAACGCCTCTCGCCCGATGTCATGGTCCATGAGCATCAGTGGATTTACCGCCGCCGGATTCGAGCCCGTCCGCGAGGCATTCGAGAAGAACTTCACGGGAGGCCATGAGCACGGCGCTTCGTTTGCCGCCTTTGTAGGCGATGAGCTTGTTGTCGATCTTCGCGGCGGCTTCGCAGACCGTGCAGGTGAAATCCCATGGGCCGAAGACACGCTCTGTCCGGTCTATTCGGCAACCAAGCCTGTCGGCGCCATGGTGATTGCGACGCTGGTTGAACGCGGCAAGCTAGATTACGACTCGCCTGTTGCAGATTACTGGCCGGAATTCGCCGCCAACGGCAAAGGCGCCTTCACTGTCGCCGAAGCATTGTCACATCAGGCCGGCATCCCCGGTTTTCCCGATCCAATCGATCCTAGCCTCTGGCTCGATCCTCCGGCGCTCTCCGTCGAACTCGCGAAGCTGAAGCCGATGTGGGGCAGGGGCGAGGGCTCCGGCTATCATCCACTGACCTGGGGCTATATCGCCGGCGAACTCGTTCGCCGCGTCTCGAAGCGTTCGCTCGGTACGATCCTGCGCGAAGACATCTGCAAGCCGCTCGGCATCGATTTCTGGATCGGCCTGCCCGAAAGCGAGCACGGCCGCGTCGCCCAGCTGCTGAAACCAAAGACCGCCGCACGTTTCCCGCACAACAACGAAGCCACGCGCGCCGCTTTCCTGACGCCATGGGCCGCCGCCAATCGCGGCGCGACCGAATGGCGGCTGGCAGAAATTCCATCCGCCAACGGCCACGGCACGGCCGCCGCGCTTGCGCGTCTTTACTCCGCCTACGCCTTGAAGGGGCGCATCGGGGAAACACGCGTCATCGCGCCTGTGATGTGGGATGAACTCACGCGCGCGCGCGTCTCCGGTGAAGACCGTGTGCTGCCAGGCACAGTCGCCTTCGGCGCCGGCGTCATGCGCAATCTGCCGCTGATCTACGGCCCGAACCCGTCAACGCTGTGCCACTCCGGCTGGGGCGGCTCAGGCGCCTTCGGCGATCCCGATACGGGGCTCAGCGGCGGTTACATCATGAACCGCCAGGGCACGCACCTGCTCGAGGACGATCGGCGCTCGCGCCTGATCGATGCGCTCTACCGCTGTCTCTAGGCTAGGCGCAGCGCCGACATTGATACCAGCGCCGCGCGAATGGCGAAAAAGTGTCGCGTATCAGGCGTGGATCGACGCCAGCTTCGCCATCACCGCCAAGCCCGCAGGGCCGCCTTCGCCGCGCACGTCTTTAGCGTGCAGCGCAACCAGTGCCGCTAGATGAGCTTTCGCCACCATCAGCATCCGGGCGTCCAGCGGATTGGTGCCCTTGCGCAACGTCTCGATCAACCCGCGCGCGATCTTGCCGAGCAGGGGATAGCCAAGCACGCCGGCGAGACCCGCCATGTCGTGCATCGGCGCATAGATCGTCTCAAGCTTCAGCGAACCCGGCGTTGCGCCATTCACGGCATCCTGAAGGCGCGCGAGTTCGGTCTTGGTCTGGCCCCACCATTCGGCGCGGGCGGATTCCCACTCGGGCGATGCGGTTGGATCTGCTGCTGCGCTCATGGTCCTGCCTCAACTTCGTAATCTACGACGCCCCTCCCGGCGCTCTCGCGAGCGCCGCGGTAGATCACACGCAAGGTTTCCCAGGCGTGAAGCGAAAGCTCCGCATTTTCCGCTGCTGCGAGAAAAAACAGTTGTCCTGCGCCCGCTGTGATCATCAACGGGATTCATTAAGACAACGCTTAATGCCGAGCCTTGAAATCACGCAAAGTCCGCATTTTTTCAGTTAAAATCCGCGAAGGGAATGTGGCGCCGGTCTTGCGATACATGTTTCGAAATCGCTCTTCGCGACTTCGCATGGCAAACCTCTTTACCCTGCCGCTGCTCAGCACCGGCAGGGTTATTCTTGTCGCGTATCAGTCGGCTGTCGCGGCGGGAGCGGCGATGCGGGGCTGGCGGCCTGCCAGCGTGAAGACGATCACGCCCAGCCAGATCAGCCCGAACGTCACGGCGTGTCCCATCGTGAAGTGCTCGCCCAGCGCCAGCGCCAGCGCGAACTGCAGGCTGGGCCCGATGTACTGCAGCACGCCAATGGTCGACAGTTTCAGTCGCCGCGCGCCCATGGCGAACAGGATCAGCGGCGCCGCGGTAAACGGCCCGGCCAGCAGCAGCAGGACGACATAGCCCGGATTGCCATCGCCGAACGCATGCGTCCCGGCCGGCAGGAAGAACAGCAGATACACCGCCGCCACTGGCGCCAGCCAGATCGCCTCCATGCCGAAGCCGACGCGGCTATCGACCGGCGTCGTCTTGCGAATGACGCCATAGATCGCAAACGACAGCGCAAGTGACAGTGAGATCCACGGAAACTGTCCCACCACCAGCGTCTGGTTCAGCACCCCCGCCGTGGCGATCGCGACAGCTGCCAGTTGCAGCGGTTTGAACCGTTCGCCGAAGAAGATCGCCGCGAAGACGAAAGTGATCAGCGGATTGATGAAGTAGCCAAGGCTGCCTTCCAGCACCCGGTTGTTCGTCACCGCCCAGATATAGATCGTCCAGTTGGCCGCGATCGCCAGGCTGGACGCCAGCAGCGTGAACAACACGCGCGGCTGCCGCCACAGCCCGGTCAGCTCGCCCCATTTCCCGGCAGCCGCGATCAGGATCAGCGCGGTCGGCACCGACCACACGATCCGGTGCGCCAGGATGACCGTGGGCGACGTCTCGCCCAGAACCTTGAAATACAGCGGCAGGAACCCCCAGAGGACATAGGCCCCTATGGCGGCAAAAAGCCCTGTGCGTGTTTCGGCATTGGTCGGCATCGCGCACAGATAGGCGCGTTCGACCGGCGCTGTAACCGGGAATGCGACATCACTTTGCGTTTCAGCCCCGAGAAATTCTCCTAGGCCTTCAGAGGTGCGCTGAACGCTCCCTTGTTCAGCAGCAATTCCGCGCACTGGACCGCCAGCATTGCCGATCCGTTACGTAGATCGTCCGCGACAATCCACATGGCCAGACCGTTCTCGACCGTCGGATCGTCCCGCACGCGGCACACATAGGTCGCCCATTCGCCCACTGCCCCGATCGGGGTCTCATAGCCGTCCTCTTCTTCCCGACGGTCCATCAGCACGATCCCCGGCGACGCGCGCAGGATCGATCGCGCCTCGGACGCGGGCAGGGGCTCGGCCAGCTCGACATGCACCGCCTCGCCAACGCTCACAAAAGTCGGCACACGCACGCAGGTCGCGACCACCTGGATGTCGTTGTCGACGATCTTCCGCGTCTCGGCGGCGATGCGCCATTCTTCCTCGGTGAAGCCGTCGTCCATCACGTCATCCACCTGCGGGATGACGTTGAAGGCGATCTGGCGCGGAAACTCCTTCGGCTCCGGCGCCTGGTTCACATAGATGCCCTTGGTCTGCACCCACAGCTCGTCAATGGCGCGCTGGCCCTCACCGGATACCGACTGGTAGGTCGCCACAACCACGCGCGTCACACCCGCCACGTCATGCAGCGGCTTCAGCGCCCGCACCAGCTGCGCGGTCACGCCATCGGGCACCGCCACGATATTGCGCTTGGAATATCCATCGATCGCCGCGGCGTTCACTTCCGGCATCACCAGCGGCACTTGTGGGTCCATGCGGAAGGCGCGCGACGTGTCGATCACGATGCAGCCCTTGGCCGAGATCGCATTGCCATACTTGCGCGCCGCCGGATCGCCCGTCGCCATGATGCAGAGCTGGACGGTCGAGAAGTCGAACTCGTCGACGTCCTTCGCCTTCAGCACCGCGTCGCCATAGCTGACCTCGGCGCCCATCAGTTTCCGCGACGCCAGCGCGTACATCGTGTCCGCGGGAAAGCCCCGCTCGGCGAGGATGCTCAATATTTCGCGACCCACCATGCCGGTGGCGCCCAATACTGCGACCTTTAGCGCCATCCGTCTCTCCATGTGAGGTCCTCGCGCTGGACCTTCCGTCGTGTTGTGGTCACATTCATGCGGTTAGTTCGCCGCATATCCCGCGGGCGCTCCCTATATAGGAGCGCTTCGTTCGAAAGCGGGGTCCAGTAGCCTCAAATCCATCCGCCAGCCTAGGGCCTGCGGAACGATTCCACGGGCCGCCGGATTCCCCCAGGAGTCACGATGTCCGACCTTGCCGCTCTCGTTCGCCGCTATGTCGAGCGATATAATGCGAACGATGTCGATGGCATGCTGGATTGTTGCTCCGACGATGTCGTCTTCGAGACGGTGACAAACCCCGGCGGCTCCATCCGCCTGACCGGCAAGAACGAGATGCGCGAAGTGATCGAGGCGACCACCCGCGCCTTCCGCGAGCGCCGGCATGAAGTTGTGGCCATTCTGGTCGATGGCTCACGCGCCGCCGCAGAAACCGTGTTTTCCGGCGTCGCTGCCGCCGAACTCGGCCATCATGTCCGCCCCGGCGAACACGTCTCCATCCGCGGCGCCACGATCTTCGAACTCAGGGACAACCGCCTCGCGCGGATTTGCGACTACAGCTAGCCTTCGATCCAGCTAGAAAGGCCAGTACAGCTGGCCCTTCAGCGCCCGCGTCAGCCGCCTGTCGCCTGGCCGCTTTGGCGCCGGATGCGCCTTGAGCGTTGCGCGCCCGGCCTTGATCATGTCGAACGCGAAGAACAGCCCGATGATCGTCGGGATCAGCACGACACCCAACAGGATCTTCCGCTTTGCGGGCAGCCGGATCGCATCCGCCGCAATCGCCGCCGGATCGCTTTCCAGCTTCGCGATCTCTATACCGCGCGTCCCGGCAAATCCGCACAGCACCAACCGGCCTTCATGCCGATAAAAAGCAAAGCGACCCGCCTCTCGCGCAACGACGCGTGCGCCCATGGCCGCGTCGGCGACAACCTGTTCCAACGTCAGCGGCTTCTGCTTCGTCCGATTGAACCTGATGAAGGCCCACATCGTCCCGGCCTGTCCCGCTTCGCCGGCGACGGGTGAGGGGTGTCCGACCTCTTCAACAACGCCTTCGATAACCTTCAGCGCCATCGGATGCCTGCCAACCGCGAGAGGCTATGTCTCGCTCCACACCGCGAGTTCATTGCCCCCGGGTTCACGGAAATGAAAGCGCCGTCCGCCCGGGAAAGCGAAGATCGGCCGCGTGACGGTTCCGCCTGCAGTCTTCACGGCGGTCTCCGCAGCTTCGAGATCGTCTGCTTTGAGGATTACCAGCGGCAGCGCACCCGCATGCTCCGGGTCGCTCTGCAACCCGCCATCCAGCCCGGCATTCGTCATCGCGGCATAGTCAGGCCCATAATCCTGAAACGTCCATCCGAAGGCCCGATCAAAGAACGCCTTGCTCTTGGCAAGCTCAGCACTCGCGAATTCCACGTAATCGATCTTCAGATGGGTCATGTCCGGCCCCTGTTGTTCCTGATATGTTCTAGTCGTTGCAGGCGCGCAGGGCAAGCTGCGCGCCCGAATATTCTAGAGATGCTTGAGGATCGCGTCCGCCATCTGTCGTGTCGACATCGAGCCGCCAATGTCAGCCGTGCGTGCGCCGCCATCCAGCGCCTTGCCCACCGCTGCAAAGATGCGGTCCGCCACATCAGCGCGTCCAAGGCTCCAGCGCATCACCATCTCAAGCGACAGGATCGCAGCGATCGGATTGGCGATGCCCTTGCCGGCAATGTCCGGCGCCGATCCATGCACCGGCTCATACAGTCCCGGCACGCCCGGATCGCCCAGCGAGGCAGACGGCAGCATGCCGATCGAGCCCGTCAGCATGGAGGCTTCATCCGAAAGAATATCGCCGAACAGGTTGTCGGCCAGCAGCACGTTGATGTCCTTCGGCGCTTTCACCAGGTGCATGGCGGCGGCATCCGCCAGCATGTGATCCAGCTTCACATCGCTGTAGCTTTCACCGTGAAGCTTCGTCACTTCCTGCCGCCACAGCAGGCCGGAATCCATCACGTTTGATTTCTCGCACGACAGCACGCCCGGGAATTTCCCCGTCCGTCCCGTCCGTCCGCGCGCCAGTTCGAACGCCCGCGCTGCAACGCGCCGGATCTCGCTCGTCGTGTAGCTCTGCGTATCCACGCCACGCCGCTCGCCATTGGCAAGCTGTTCGATTGTCTTCGGCTGGCCGAAATAGACGCCGGAGGTCAGCTCGCGCACGATCAGGATATCGAGCCCCTCGACCAGCTCCGTTTTCAGCGCTGATGCGCCGGCAAGCGCAGGGAAACAGAAAGCGGGGCGCAGGTTGGCGTACACATCGAGATTCTTGCGCATCGACAGCAGCGCCGCTTCCGGCCGCTTGTCGCGCGGAACGTTATCCCATTTCGGCCCGCCCACGGCGCCCATCAGGATTGCGTCGGACCGGCGCGCATGCGCCATGACTTCGTCAGTCAGCGGCGTACCAAAATTGTCGTACGAAACGCCCCCGAAGAACGCCTCCTCGATCAGAAGGTCGGGCGCCACATGCGCAGCCACGCGACGCGCCTCTTCCGTCACTTCCGGGCCAATGCCGTCGCCGGGCAGAAGCAGCAGGGTTTGCGTGTTTGTGGCGGTCATGGGCGTCTCGTTCGGCTAGGTTTGCGAGGGGTCTTAGAGGTTTTCCGCCGGCCGGGAAACCCGCGTTTCCCTGACGTTTGAAGGAAGGCTCATCGTATCCTTCGCCACCTCCCGGATCACCGCGCGCAGCCAGGCCAGAACCGGGTCCGCCCCCCGCACACGGCTCCAGACGATGGTTGTCTCGAGCTTCACGTCCGGCAGCGGCGGCTCCTTCAGAACCAGTCCGAACTGATCGGCAAAGCGCGCAGCGAAGACGCGCCCGATCGTCGTGACCATGTCGGTCTGCGCCACCGCCGCCACTGCGCCAATGAAGGTCGGCGTTACCAGCGCCATGCGCCGCTGTATGCCAAACCGCGCGAGCTGTGCGTCCATGTCCGATCCGGCATCGCCCAGGATCGAGATGCCCACCTGATCCCAGCGGCCATAGTCCTCGATGGTCCACTTCTTTTTTGCCATCGGATGATCGCGGCGCATCACCAGCACCAGCCGATCGACGCCATAGGGTTCGCTTTGCGCGCCGGGCGGCAGCGGGGTGGTCGAGATGGCGAAAGCGAGATCGAGCTGGCCCGTCTCCATGCGGTGGATCATGTCGACGCCATAGTTCTCGATCCGGATATTGATGCCGGGCGCTTCTTTCGCCAGCCGCGCCATCAGCGCCGGCGCCAGCAGGATGGCATGAGTGTCGAGGCCCACCATGCGCACCGTCCGCTCGACGAGCGCCGGATCGAAGACCGGCGGCTGGAATACCGCCTTCACCTGATCCAGCGCGCCCGCCAGCTGCCCCGCCAGCGCCTCGGCCCTTGGAGAGAGCGCATACCCGCCGCCCGGCGCGCGTATCAGCAGCACATCGCCCAGCACGTCCCGCAGTCGCGCCAGCGCCCGGCTCATGGCCGGCTGGCTCAGGCCAACGTCGGCAGCGGCTGCGCTCACATTCTTCCGCCGTAGCAGCGCCTCCAGCGCCGGCAGCAGGTTGAGGTCGACGGAAGCCAGATGCACATCGCGCATATCATAAATACCAACTATGCATTTCTGATATGATTTGTCCGGCGCTACCTTCTTGTCAACGAAGAAGGAGTTTTCCCGATGACCACCGCAAAAGCACTGATCACCATCTTCGGCTACGGCCCCACCGGCGCCGCCACGGTCGACCGCCTCCGCGCCCGCGGCCAGCATGTCCGCGTCGTGCAGCGCAAGCGTCCGGCCAACCTCCCGGCAGGCGTCGCTTTCGTGCCGTGCGATGTGATGGATGCACAAAGCGTCCTGCGCGCCATGACGGGCGCCGAACAGGC
>ERZ795044.797-NODE-797-length-29500-cov-6.697504_pt1 | contig 29500 bp, 31 predicted proteins | sample MGYA00375128_ERZ795044 | MGnify/ENA primary metagenome ERZ795044 (study PRJEB30173, sample SAMN05720213) | anaerobic digester metagenome | isolation source: active sludge of municipal wastewater-treating anaerobic digesters | place: USA | collected 2014-12-22 ...
CCCATGCTGCTTTGCAACCGGGATACAGGCGATGCAGGCAAACAGCTGGAAAACGCCATCAGCAAGGCAGGCATGTTCCGCATACAAGCCGTTGCCGCCGGCGAAACAGACGATGCCATTTCAAACCGCATGCACGCTAAGGATGCTGTGATCGCTATTATCATTCCTTCCGACTTTACCAATAAAGTAAAAGACAAGTCGAATGAAATTGCCGTAAAAGCGCTGAAGAATTTTGGCATGCAGGCCGACAGTACAAAAACAGGCAACAGCATCATTCAGCCAATCACCATGCTTTATCACCCGGTGCTGCAGGAAACATTCCGGCACTCTATACAGGGTGCTTTACGAAGCGCCCTGCAGGTGGTGCAGAATAAAGAAGTGCTGAAGAGTCTTTACTTCAATCTCAATGAAAAGCAGATGCCCGACTCGCTGGAAAAGGAACTGATCGGAAGCCAGGTGGCCATCAACGAGATACCGGTATCCCGAAGCGGCAGCCGGAATATACCCAATGCATCGCAACATAATGTTCCGGCATGGACGGTATTTGCCATGTTCTTTATCGTGATCTCCTTAGGCGGCAGCGTGGTGAGAGAAAAACTGAACGGAAGTTTTGTGCGGCTGAAAACTTTACCTACCAATTACCTGGTATCTGTATTATCCAAACAACTCACGTATCTTTTTGTAACCGTGATGCAGGCCGCTGTGGTCTTTTCGCTTGGCATCTGGCTATTTCCATCAATGGGATTGCCCAGGCTTGACCTGCCCGATGTTGCCGGCGTAATTGTAGTAACACTTATCTGCGGATGGTGTGCCGTAAGTTATGCCATCATGATCGGCGTGTTTTCAAAAACACAGGAACAAAGCAATGGCATCGGCGCCGTATCCATTGTACTGATGGCAGCCGTGGGAGGCTTGCTGGTACCCAGTTTCGCCATGCCCCAATCGTTCCAGTTTGTAATGAAACTATCGCCGCTGCATTGGTGCCTGGAAGCCTATTATGGGTTATTTTTGGAAGGCGGAAAACTGAAAGATGTTGCGTTGAATATTCTACCTTTATTGGGTATTACACTGGTCATTCAACTGATCACTTTATACGGGTTGAAAAGAAAAAATCTCATTTGAATCATTTAACATGGAAACAGCAGAACTTAAAAAGCAATTGAAACAGCAGATCGTGCAGTTCTTAAACCTCACATCGGTTAACCCGGATGATATAAAAGATGACGAACCCTTGTTTGGCGAAGGACTGGGGCTGGATTCCATTGATTCAATAGAACTGATCGTTTTGCTGAGCCGGGAATATGGCATCGATATAAAAGACCCGAAGGAAGGACGTAAGATACTGGTTGACATCAATACCATGGCTGCCTACATCGAGCAACATCGCACCAAATAAATTCTTTTCATTGAGCAGGATCTTTGTTACCGGCATGGGCGTGATAAGCGCTGTTGGAAATTCTGTGGCCGAAAACCATAAGAGCCTTGTTGAAGGCCTTTGCGGTATCCGTAACGAATTCGATCTCTTTCCCACAAAATATGCCGAACTGCTGCCCTTCGGGCAGGTAAGAATAAGTACGGCAGACCTGTTGAAGAAACTGCATGTTACCGATCCGGGGGTTACCCGTACTTCACTGCTTGCCCTGCATGCGCTAAATGAAATGTTGCAGGATGCCGGTCTTTCCCCGGCCGCTCTCTCTTCTTCCGAAACAGCCCTGGCAGGCGCCAGCACCGTAGGCGGCATGTGCCTTACAGATGAATTGTATGCCGATGCGAACAAAAAAACCGATGGCTCTCCTTATACGTCTTCATACGACTGTGCTTCGGTGAATATGTATTTGCAGAAGCACTATAAAATGAATGGCATCATCAATACCATCAATACCGCCTGTTCTTCTTCTGCCAATTCCATCATGTATGGCGCTATGCTGATGAAGAATGGTTTCGCAAAAAGAGCCATCGTTGGCGGGGTAGACAGCCTGGCAAAATATACCATCAATGGTTTTAATGCGCTGCACATTCTTTCTTCAGAAAAATGCACCCCCTTTGATGAAGACCGAAAAGGCCTTAACCTGGGAGAGGGCGCTGCTTTTTTATTGCTGGAAAAAGAAGAAGACATTGCCGGAAAAAAAGTTTATGCCGAGTTAACCGGCTTCTGCAATGCCAATGATGCCTACCATCCTTCTTCGTTATCGGATGAAGGCGACGGGCCTTTTCTTTCCATGCAAGGCGCTTTGAAGCAGGCAGGACTGTCTGCCGGCCAGGTCAGCTTTATCAATGCACACGGCACCGGAACAGAGAATAACGACGAAGTGGAAAGCAAAGCCATGTTACGTTTATTTGAAAAAGTTCCGGCATTTGCCTCAACGAAAGCATATACCGGTCACACATTGGGAGCTGCAGGCGCAGTGGAAGCGGTATACAGCATCCTGAGTCTTATTCACCAGGAAGTGTATCCAACCCTTCGTTTTAAAAAGGCCATTCCTTCAACAGGGCTGGTGCCTGTTGGCTCGTATAAAAAAATGCCCGTGCAGCATGTTATGTCAAATTCATTTGGTTTTGGGGGCAATTGTTCATCACTAATTTTTTCAAAAGTATAATGTTATACATCCACCAGGCATATTGCATCTCTCCGCAAAAAACATTTCAGGATGTTGACCTGCAGGAACTGCATGAGCCGGCAGAAAAAAGATTGCTGGCCATTGAACCTTTATACGACGGCATACCCCCCGGCGTATTACGCAGGATGGGCCGGGCAGTGCGGATGGGAGCAGGCGCTTCTATGCCCATAATAAAGAATACAGCAGAACTGGACGGAATAATAATCGGCACAGGCAAAGGCGGCATGGAAGATTGCATTAAATTCTTAAACCAGATCGTTCAGTATGAAGAAGGATTACTGGCGCCGGGTAATTTTGTACAAAGTACTTCCAATGCCGTAGCAGCGCAGGTGGGCATGATGAGCAAGAACAGATCGTACAACACAACCCATGTACATCGTGGCCATGCTTTTGAGAATGCATTGATAGATGCCGTGATGCAACTCAATGAATTTCCGGGAAGCAACTACTTGCTCGGCGGCGTTGACGAGATATCGGATTTTGATTATAATATTGAGAATTTAGACGGAGCTTACAAACAAGAATCCATTTCCAGCAAAGATCTCTATCAAACCGACACCCCCGGAAGTATTGCAGGAGAAGGCGCTGCTATGTTCCTTGTCAACGACCAGGCAGAAAATGCCATCGCCTGCATTAACGCTGTGAATATGCTGCACAGCCAGGACCTGGCGCAGCTGGAAAAATTATTACAGCAATTCATTTCAACCCATATACCAGCAGGTGAAAAGATCGATCTTTTCCTTTCCGGCGAAAGCGGAGATAACCGTACCCTGAAATTTTATACAGCCTGCGAAAGCCTGTTACCTGTGAATACGCCCGTTGCCCGCTTTAAGCACCTGAGCGGGGAATATGCAACAGCTTCTTCTTTTGCTGTATGGCTGGCCTGTTACATCATGCAGCAACAAAAGGTTCCAGGCAATATGATGAATGGCCCTGTTGAAGTTTTGGCGCCAAAAACAATTCTTCTGTATAACAACTACAAAGGTTTGCAGCATAGTTTCATACTGATCCGGAAAAATTGACCGCATTAAAAAACAATCTGTAATTTCCGTTCCGGAATTTTTAAGATCTGAACCACATAGACACATAGGCCTGGTGTTTTTTATGTTCCCTATCTGTCTATATGGTTCCGGTCATTTAAAGTAGTTTTCCTGCTATGAAGAAAAAATGGAGTACGTTGTTTTATACCCTCACCATTGGCGGAGCGGCTGGGGCCATTTACTGGATCGTAAAACAAGGCAGGTTACTACAAAGCCCCGTACTTACCGCAAATGAAATAAAGGCGGAAGGAGAATCGGCTGCCAGAAGCAGTTTCCAGGAATTCACCGGGTCGTTTGCTACCCATATCAGCGAACCTATTGCCGTACTGCTGATGCAGATCATCATCATCATTTTTTTTGCAAGGGTATTCGGCTTTCTCTTTAAAAAGATCGGCCAGCCTGCTGTTATCGGCGAGATCGTAGCCGGTATTGTCTTGGGACCTTCTATACTGGGAGCCTATTTTCCTGAAATAACGCAGTTTCTTTTTCCGGCAGCCTCCCTGGGATCATTGAATTTCCTGAGCCAGATCGGGCTCATTCTTTTCATGTTCATCATCGGTATGGAGCTTGATCTGAAAGCCATCGGCAAACAGGCTTATGATGCCGTGGTCATCAGTCATGCCAGCATCATCATTCCTTATACGTTGGGAATGGGACTGGCTTATTTCATCTACAAAGATTATGCACCTGCCGGTGTATCTTTTTTATCTTTTGCATTATTCATGGGAATTGCCATGAGTATTACTGCTTTTCCTGTACTGGCAAGAATACTGAAGGAAAAGGGACTAACCCGGTCGAAGCTGGGCGCCATGGCACTAACCTGTGCTGCTGCAGATGACCTCTCAGCATGGTGCATATTGGCGGCAGTAATTGCGTTGGTAAAATCGGGCTCCTCTGTCAGTGTTTTGTACACCATTGCGCTGGCCATCATCTATGTGCTGCTGATGCTTAAAGTAATGCGGCCGGCGCTTAAAAGACTGGAACATGTTTATCATAACCGGGAAACAAAAAGAACGGCGGTGATGGCATTCCTGTTTGTGATGCTGATCGTTTCATCGTATGTTACCAGCATCATCGGCATTCATTCTTTATTCGGTGCGTTTATGGCCGGTGTGATCATGCCGGCTAGTTTCGACTTCCGCAAGATCGTTACCGATAAGATCGAAGACATCAGCATCCTCCTGCTGCTTCCGTTGTTCTTTGTGATCACCGGCCTGAGAACACAGGTAGGCTTACTGAATGCAGGCAATTTGTGGATCACGTTTGGATGGATATTATTGGTAGCCGTTGCCGGTAAGTTTGGAGGCAGCGCCCTGGCAGCAAAAATTGTAGGACAAAGCTGGAAAGACAGTTTATCTATTGGCGTGCTGATGAATACCCGTGGCCTGATGCAACTGATCGTATTAAATATCGGCTACGACCTGGGTATTCTTTCTCCGGAGATATTTGCCATGATGGTGTTGATGGCGCTGGTAACAACGTTTATGACCGGGCCGGCACTGGACCTGATACAATGGTTGATGCCGGAAGGTAAACCAGAGAAAGCTAGTGAGCAATAACAAACAGTCCCTTAAACCGGAAATGCATGAGTTCTTCTTTAAAAAAAGAAGCAACCACATTAATACTTCCGTCTTCACCTGCAGTGTATTTTATATTAGTGCTGATAAGATTGTTCTTCACCGGGTCAATAACAGCCAGGAATTTCATTTCCTGTGCTTTTACCAGTTGGGTCTTTTTATCAAGCACCTGTTCAACTATTTCCTTTACCATCTCCATCATGCAAACACCCGGCACCACCGGCTGGCCCGGAAAATGCCCTTCAAATATTTTATGCCCGGGGTTGATAAGCAGCCCCGCCTTCAGTTCCGTACCGGAAGTTTCCAACTTTTCTATTGTAAAAAAATCATTCAGCAGCATTTCTTTCTATTCGTTTTAAGCCAATATTGAATTCAAATGTTTTGTGCGATATGCCGATGGTATCGGGTATGCCATTGCTGTACTTCTTCATTATACCTTCCACAATCACTTTTTTGTGTGACGCCCTTTCCATTCTTATCAATTCAGTTGCCCCTGCATCGGTAATATAATAATTATATCCTTTGTCTTGCGGAAAGATAAAATAAAGCAGCCTGTCGTTTGAACGTACCGATGCGGCGGCATTGTCCAGTTTATTCATCAGCACCAGTTCAAAATCATGCTGCAATGTTTTTATCACCGATCGCTTATTCATCTTCTTAATAATAGAATACACTTTGAAATTGCCGTTGGCCGTAAATTCAAAATCAAAAAAACTAAGTCCCATCTCGTTTGAAAAGACCATCCGGGTACTGCTGTCGGGCATTTTTTTTATCAGCAGCAGGCCGCTTAAATGATTGTCCATCACATCAACGGTAGCCTTGTATAACGCAACAGTGAATACCGGTCTGAATTTTTGGATCTCCCTTACATCCTTCGTCTCAGACTGCATCTGTTTGTGAACAGGAGAGCAACCCTGCATTATTGCCAGCAGGCTAATTAATAATAAACAACGTATCTGGAATGTTGGCATTCGGTTCTTTGTTGGTGAAGCGGATGATGGTATTGTCGCCGGAAAGTTCTTTCATCTCGATACTGCTGACAGAAAAATCCTTCTTGTCAACGATAACGTTGATGGACCTGAACAATTCCTTCAGACCTTTTGTTACCGGGCTCAGCTCTACCAATGCCGAATTCCTGTTCTCAAAAACACGGGTGTTGAAATCGGTATTGCTCAGCATCGTTCCCTGCATGCAGTCGATCATGATCTTGTTTATCTGCTGAAACAGCTTATTTGATCTTGTGGAGACCTTGTTTTCTTTCTGCCCGTCTTTTACATACACTTTGTCTTTATTCAGTATCATCAGGTATTTAAAGGGCTGGTTGTATTCCATCCGCACCCGGCTGTCTTTCTTGAACCAGAAATTTCCTTTGGAAATGATCTTTTCAGAAAGCATGGCAAGGTTCTTTTCCTGTGTAAAATCACTTTTAACAGACGTGGTCTTTTGTGTAATTACAGAAAACTCTGTTTTGAATTTTGCCAGGTCGGCCACCGGGCTATAGCCTGGGTATTGAGCCTGCGCAGCAAATCCAACGGCCAGTATCAGTATCGTTAGTATAACTCTATTCATAAGCGGTCAAATGTAGCAATTTATCCAGCGGACTAACCTGGTATCCTCTTTTTTTAACTTCTTGTATAAAGGCCGGTAACACATTCAGTGTTGTTTTGCTGGTATCGTGAAACAGAAAGACAGCGCCGGGTGCAATGGCTTCGGTGATCTTTGCAAGCAGTTTTGCTTCCTCCTTAATTACCGTATCCATGGAGCGTACGCTCCAGCCAACCGGTGTGTAGCCGCCATTGATGATCGCTTTCTTTACATTAGGATTGGTAACGCCGTAAGGCGGCCTGAATAATTTTGGTTTAACAGCAATCACCCTATACAATTCTGCATCCATCAGCGCCAGGTCGGTCTGCATTTTTTTTGCTGAGTACATATCAAACCAGAAATGGTGGGAGTAGCTGTGGTTGCCAATAAGATGTCCTTCGGCATGCAGCTGTTTTAAAATTTCTTCATTGCCGGCAATGCGGCTGCCGATGCAGAAAAAAGCAGCTTTTACATTTTCATTCTTCAGTACTTCCAGGATCTCTTTTGTATAGCCAACAGCAGGGCCGTCGTCAAAACTGATGGCGATCTCCTTTTTACCGGTATCCGCTTTGCAAACGATCCGGATAAAAAAGCCGGAGCCTACATAACAGCAACCCCAAAAAACGATCAGTGAATAGGCAATGAACAGCAATGGATAAATATAAACGGGCATGCCGTATTTTATATGCAGCCCGATCAAGGTAAGGAGCAGCAGTCCAAAAAAAATATTCGTGTTCCGGAAGTTTAACATGCCGAGAGCAAAAATAAGGAATGATGCATGTTCAGATAGTGGTTATAAACCAAAACACGTTTAATTGCTCCGGCTGAATTATTTTGACCCAGCAAAGCCGGTACCTTCCCCTGCTTAATGATGTTGGCAGCCAGCCAGAAGGCAAAGGCAGAAGCCGTGGGATATTCGCCGCACAAATGTTTATAGTTGATCAATTTACCATTACTGAAAGTGGTTTGTGCCAGTTGATCATAGATATTATCGGAAGCCGCATCTCCGTTTTTCCCGGTTATCAGCAGGTCAATATCATTGATGCTGACAGCATGTTTTTCTAAAAAGAAAGAAACCTGTTTTTCAATTTCTTTTATACCCGTTGGTTTATAAAAAGTGTGCAGCCCTTCAAGTTTTGCATAATCCGTTGCAGACGCTTCACTGGCCAGCATAAAGAAAGCAGACCCTTCACCGGCAATGGTTCCTTTTGAGTTTGTGTTATACAATTCCAGGTTTGATACCGGCCCCTGTTTATACAAACCCATCCGGTTTAAAATAGCATGACTGGTATGGATGATCTCGTCGATGGCGCCAACCAGTACCGTGGATGCTTCTTTTTCTTTCAACAGCATCATGCCGTCGAGCAGGGCGCTTTCAAAAGAAAAACCCCGGTGTACATAGGCGTTGTTATAATTATTGCATTGCAGCATTAACCCGATCTGTGCGCCGATGGTATTATGTGTGGATTGTATAAAAGCGGTTGGCGTCAGCAATTCTTCATTGAACTCAACCATTTTGCTTAAAAAGGAGGCGGTGTCTTCCATGCAGCCATACGCCGTTCCGGTAATGATGGCGTCCGGCATTTTTACATCAGCCTCCTTTAAACATTCCATGGCTGCTGCCACGCCCATGCGTATGATACGGCTCATGCGCCGGATAAGTTTGGGATCGATGAATTCTTTGTATTCCGGTTCTATGCAGGTAAGCCGGTTACCGGTATAAGCAACAGCAGGCTCATCCATTGGCGGGTGGCCAAATGTTTTTTGTGCAGAGATATTTCCTGTTGCCCGTATATACATCTTATACTTTTGAAAAGATCAATGATGAACAGTTACCGCCAAAACCAAAGGAGTTGGAGAGCACGTGTTTCATTTTTACATTTTTAATTAGTTCTTTTTCCGGAACGAACGGCAGGTCTTTCATCGGCGTTTCCAAACGCAGGTTTGGGAACACCATTCCATGCTGCAGCGCTAAAACGGAGAACACCGCTTCAATACCGCCGCTTGCGCCCAATGTATGCCCGGTGAATGTTTTGGTGGAACTCATCTTTGGATAATGCGGGGCAAACAACCGTTTGATGGCTGTGCCTTCGGCAATATCGTTGTTCTGCGTACCCGTACCGTGCAGGTTTATATAATCAATATCGGATGGCTGCAGGCCGCTTTTGGTTAATGCGCCGCTCATCGCCAGGAAAGAACCTGTTCCTTCAGGCGAGGATGCTGTTTGGTGATACGCATCATTGGCATTGCAGTAACCACTCAGTTTGATTGTTGGCCTGCTCTTTAAGGTTGCCGCTACTTTATCTGAAACCAGCACCAGGTACCCGGCACCTTCCCCTAAATTTAGTCCTCGGCGGTTCTCATCAAACGGCTGGCAAAACTGTTCGTCTACGATCATCAGCGTGTTAAATCCATTTAATGTAAACCGGGTAAGTGAATCGGTTCCGCCGGCAATAACCACATCCAGTATATCATTCTTAATAAGCCTGGCTCCTAAAAAAATAGAATTAGCCGAAGAAGAGCAGGCTGTACTGATGGTTGTGATATGATCTTTTACTCCCAATGCATCGGCAACCAGTTCTGTTACGGCTCCGCATTCGTGATCAACCACATCACGCAATCTTCCTTTACTATTATCTGCGAGAAATGTTTTGAAAAAATCCTCTGTCTTATCCATGCCGCCAACCGAATTGGCAGAGAGAAAACCGGTGCGCCATTCAGCAGGATTTTCAATCCCCGAATTGCTGAGCGCTTCTTTTGCAGCAACCAAACTTAATAAAGCAGTACGGCTTTTTGTTTTGGGCAGGCAGGCCAATTGTGCCAGCTCATCATTGCTGAGTTTTACTTCGGCTACCGGGAGGCGTTGTTTATGAACTGAATCAAGACAGGTCATGTGCCCGATGCCGGCACGGCCGTTCTCCAGGGCATCGAGGCATTGGGAGACGTTGTTACCTATCGCCGAAATGATCCCTGTACCGGCAATAAAAACGGGTTCACTCATTTATTTATGAATTCTGTACTTGATGTGCAGTAATGTATTCGGCCATGGTTCGCACCGTGCGGAATACTTTAGGCCCTTCATCCGCATTGCTGAGTTTTATCTTGTATTGCTGCTGCAATAAAACAATGAGCTCAAGCGCATCTATAGAGTCAAGACCAAGCCCCTCAACAAACAAAGGCTGATCATCTCCGATGTCTTCCGGTTTGATATCCTGCAGGTTCAATTGGGTAACGATCTGCGATTTAAGATCCGATATTAACTTATCCATTTTGTAACTGATATATTTTAGTAAGGTTTTCCATTGTAAAAGTAACAGAATCTTTGGTTTTGTCTTTCTCCACTAAAAAAAGGGCTGCTTTATAATTACCCTCCAGCCATTCAACCCATCCGCAGATACAAGCCTGCAAGATATTATTATTAACGAGACCGCTCACATATTGTTCAATAAATCCGGCGTTGAAGTCATCAAATATGAAAAAAGCATTTTCTCCCTTAAAGCCGTAACGAATGGATATTTCGCCAATGACAATATTAGGCAGGGTATAAACAAACAGGGCCGGGCTGGGAATGGTTTTTACGGTTTCATAATATTTGATGTCGGTATCCAGGCTCGAGCTGGCATTTGAAAGCACAATGCCCACTTCCTTTGCCGGGTATTTCTCTTTATCAAAACCATCCTGCAGCAATACTTCATTGGCCAGCCATCCCAGTTTGCCAATATTATCCATCTTGTAAAACCTGGGGTATTGCAAACCAAAATGCCGGTAGGCCGAAATAAGGAAGTCTGACGGTTCCAAAGCCCCGCCTTCAAAAACAGGCTGGCCGTTTTTAGTAACAATGCCTTTACTGATCACGCAGCTGGAGGTGATATATCTTTCTGTACTCAAAATTATTCCTTGTTTTCTGCCAGTACTTTTTCAAGGCTGATCAGTTTGGCCAATCTCGTCAGTGCCGTGTTGTGATTTTTTACATAGGGGTTATCGAGGTCCCATACATAACCGGCAAGCACCGAGCAGATCATATTTTTTATTTCAAGGTCGGGGTCCTCGGCGAAGAAAATAGTATCAAGCGTTCCGTCGTACCAGGCCATCACGTAAGAACGAAAGGTATTAACGCCCTGCATCATGGGCTGGGTATATTCTGTATCCCAGTCAACGGGTTCGCCTTTTAGTTTTTTGATCACCAGGTGTGCGGCCTTCTGGCTCGACACGGTTGCCAGTGTAACTCCCGATGAAAATACGGGGTCAAGAAATTCGGTTACATTTCCTGTGAGCACAAAACCATCTCCATAAAAACTGCTGGTTGTGGTTGACCATGATTCCAGTACCCTTGGGTCAAATTTAAATTCCACCCCCTTCATTCTTTCTTTCAGGTAAGGCTCCGAATCGATCAGCGCCCGGAGTTGTTCCTCATTGGTTCCGGAAACCTTATTAAAGAACCCCGGTTCGCCAACAAATCCAACGGATGTAATGCCGTTTGAAAAAGGGATCACCCATATCCATATTCCTTTATCGTGTACAATGATGGTGATGCGGTTTGGTTCGTCATCCATCGAACGCTTAACGTCATCCACATGCGTGAACAGTGTTTTGCGTGGAGGCAGGTTTGACGGCTTGTCCATGTTGAACAGTTTGGGGATCACCCTGCCGTAACCACTTCCGTCAACTATAAACCTTGCTTCTATCTGCGATTTGTTTCCATCCTTATCTTCTACGGTTGTTACAGAATCAGAACCATTGAACTGAATGCCGGTCACAGTTGTTTCATAGTTAACCGGTATCCCCATTTTTTCGCAGCAATCTGCCAGCGTTTGATCAAACTCACCCCGGGGCACCTGCCAGGTCCATGTCCACCCCTTTGTGAACTGGTCGGCAAAAAAGTAGTCGCACACTTTTCCCTCCTTAACAAACTTGGCCCCGAATTTTTCCTGGAATTTTTTTTCTTTCACCGCATCCAGGAACCCTGCTTCTTCCAGCGCTTCCATACACCGCGGCAGCAGGCTTTCGCCGATCACGAAGCGGGGGAATTTCATTTTCTCAACGATCTGAACACTAAAGCCTGCTTTTTTTATAATGGAAGCGGCCACAGTTCCTGAGGGGCCGGCACCTATTACCAGCACATCAACTTTTTCTGATTTCATGAGCGGTGTATTTTATTGTTTTCTTTTTTTGCATTTGAGTAAGGTTTGGCTTATCCCGATCCGGTCTGTTTGTTCCACCACGTCAAAGCCTGCGGCTGCAATACATTTAAGGAATACTTCGGCGCTGTACATCTGGCTGTTGCCGTTGGCCAGCACAGTAAAGTACAAAGATGTTTGCTGTAAGCAAAAGGAAGCCACTTCAAACCGCTGCCTGTCCCAGAAAGGTTCCAGTATGAATATGCAGCCATTTTCGTCCAGCGCCTGGTAACATCTTTTTAATACTGAAACGATCTGTTCTTCCGAAAAGCAATCCAGGAACTGACTCATCCAGATGGCATCAAAGCCTTTGGGGATAATGGTGGCTTCATCCAGGATGTTCGCCGATAAGAAAGAAACCCGGTCACCGAATCCCAGTGCTTCTGTTTTTTTCTTTGCCATATCCAGCTGGCCGGGCAGGTCCATCAGGGTAACGTGAACATCAGGGGAATACTTCAGTGAAGCAATGGCCCACTTGCCGGTATTGCCGCCAATATCAAGTATGTTTTTTACCCCGTTTTTATATACCATGGGCAGCACCCGTGGAAAAGCATCGTCGGAGAAGAAATGATCAAAGTTGAACCAGCTTTCCTGTACATGAGCAGGCAGTTTTGATAACGCTTCATAAATAGTTTTCCACTCACCGAATTCTTTCAGCCCCTCGGGCTTCCCGGTTTCAATACTTTTATCCAGGTAAAAAAGACCGCGGTAATTTACATCATGCACAAAATCCATATTCACTTTTGTCAGTTCATCGTGCAGGATAAAATGGCCGGTCTTGCCCAGGGTATATTTGCCGTCATTCACCAATACCAGCCCTGTACTCAGACCCGATTCAAGCAAAACCCTTACCCCGTAGTTCGAGAGTTTCAGTTTCTGCGCTATCTCTTCAATGGTAAGGCCTTTGTGACCGCTGTCTTCGATCAACGACAGTATTCCTGTATTACGCAATACCCTTGCTGCCTGGAATATTACCGGACCAAATGCGATCCACTGGGCTGTTTCTTTTGCATCAATTGCTGATTCTTTGTCTTTGGAGAAAAAATTCATATTATCCTGTCTGTTTTATTAAAAGTAATTATTCTTTACTGAAAAGAATGGCGGCATTACAACCTCCGAATCCGGATGCTGTTTTCAGGCAATGGGTCAGTTCATTTTTATATAAAGATGAACAAACATTCACCGGCTGTGTAACGCCCATCTTTGTATAACCCAATGTTGGTATCACGGTGTTTTTTTTAAGCGACTGGATGGAAATGACGGACTCTATGAGCCCGGCGGCGCCCAGGGTATGACCATAATACCCTTTTAAACTATTCACCGGAACGGATTGCAGGTTTGCCAGGTTGATGGCCTTGGCTTCCATCTCGTCGTTATAAACCGTAGCCGTTCCGTGTGCCGAAATGAAATCAACATCTTTTGCCGAAAGCCCGGCAGCATGCATCGTTCTTGTTATGGCTAGGTTCAGTTCTTCCCCGGTTCTGGAAGGACCCGAAATATGATTGGCGTCGTTGCTTACAGAACCCGCCACTGCTTTTACCCCTGATGAATATGCTTTGCCTGATGTAATGATCATACTGGCGGCGCCTTCTCCCAGGTTGATACCATCCCTGCCGGCGTCAAATGGTTTGCAGGGCAAAGAACTGATGGCCTGGAATGACTGAAAGCCCGACAACACAAACCGGGTGATAACATCGGCTCCTGCGATCACCGCATGATCATACTGACCGGAGCGTATAAGCCGTATGCCGGTTAAAATAGCAAGGATACCGGATATACAGGCATTGGATACAATGACCGGGGGATGTATAAAACCAAAATGCCCGGCAACCAGCCTGGCCGATGTATTCAATGAAATGCGTTTGTTCAGCCCGGAAGGAGGCGGTGCTGTTTCCAGCAGGCTGATATTTCCTTTGGTGGTTGAAATGATAAGCACCGTTCTTTTATCGGCAGCGCTTATGTTGCTTTTTGCCAGGACCCCGCCAACAGCAGCAATGAGCAGGTTTTCGAAACGGGTGTATTTGCCGCTTTCGGCGTCAACATTAAACACCGTGTTTTCTTCAAACAAAGAAGCATAAAACGGTTGAGCTGAAAAGGGAGAGCCCGTATGCAGTTTTATACCGGATATGTTTTGTGTAAGCCGTTCAAAATTATCTGCAGTGGTAGTTGCTACCGGGGAAATAATAGTATCGGCACTGATAAAGATATCTGTCATAGTTTTTTAACCCAGGTCGTGTTTCTTTTTCCAGTCTTCAAAAAAAGGAGGGTTAGATAATTGAAGCAGGGAATCGTCTTTGCTTAAAAAAACCTGTACAGAAGAACCCGTTGCCACCAGGTGGCCGGTTGCTGCATTGAACAGCCGGTAGGTGAATTTCATTTTAGCCGCTTCACAGGGAACATATATGGTTTCAACGATCACCCGGTCGCCGTAGCGCAGGGATTTTTTAAAATCACATTGAACATTCACCACCGGTATAACAAATCCCTGCTGGTACACATCCAGGTATTTAAGTCCGTGGGTTTCGCCAAAGGCTTCCCGTCCGTCTTCAAAATACCGTATGTAATGCCCGTGCCACACGATCCCCAGCGGATCGGCCTCGTTAAACCGTACCAGTATCTCTTTTTTGCAGCTTAGTTCTTTTGTCATAATTTTTTTTGATCAGCTGCCGTACTTGCTTTTCCAGGCCTTGTATTTTTTCTTTTCAATTTCCACTAAACTCTTTTTGATGATGGATACCCAGAAATTACGGAAGCCAAAACCGGCCGCCTCCTGTTCCATCCGTTCGGCCATCAATATTTTTTTTGATTTCATATCAATCAACACAACCCAAACCGATCCGTAACTTTTCTTCTCTTCTTTTTTCATGCCTTCCATAACAAATACCAGTCCAACGCCGTCTTTATCTTTTATGGCCAGTGCTTTTACTTCGGCGGCAATATCGGCTTCTGTTAAGCGGTTGAAGTCGGCTTCGCTGGCCGAGCTGATGTCTTTGGCATCAATCTTTTCATTCCGGGCAGTAACAGCCGAAATATCCGAGTTCACAAAACTACCCCGGCTGAAAGCGCCGGCTATGTCATAATTCTTGGGCATTTCATTTACCACCACTTCATTCATGCTGTTGTACAGGCGGCCCTTTATATCAGAAGGATTGGCTCCGGGGTCGTTAATAAGCCGGTTCTTATAATAATCAATGCCCAGGTAGGTTAATGCCATCCCCTTGTCGTTGAAAAAATCTTTTATTGTTTGTGCAGAAGCAATCGTGGTGCTGCCCAGGAACAAGGCAAGGGCAACGATCCGGTTGTGTTTTTTAAAAAGTTTCATAATCAGGAATCTTTAAGTTGATTAATAAATATTTTCATTTTGCACTGTACAATAGTTTCGTTGTTGCAGGTTATTTTTCCGGATATTAATGTTACATCAAAAATCTGGTTTTCTATGGTAATTTCTGTAATTAATTCGTCGCCGGTTTTGGGCAGGGAAAAGATCTCCAGGTTATTGATGGCACCGATATAGCCCACCTGTACCGGCCTGCTTTCGGCCTTTGAAACATAGCCTGCCCGGGCAGCAGCTGTTTGGGCGATGTTTTCCACCAGGCCGGGTTCTCTGAACAATCCGTCTTCTGTAAAAATATTATCTGCTTTTATCCTGAACCCGGTACTGAACCCCGTTTCGTTAAACGATAATGCTTTATCCACCATCACAAAGGGCGGCCGCTGCGGAATAAGGTCCTGTATGTTCTCAACGAGCATCATTGGTTAAAGTTAACCCCAGAAATTGTAATAGTTAAACCATTGTTCAGGGTATTGCTTTAGTTTTTGTTCCATTTCCTTTACAAAATCATTCAGCATCGTCTGCATCACTTCCTGCTTATCAATATGATCGTATTCTTTTATTTCGCTGGCAGATAAATGGTAGTGCAATTTGCTTTCTTTTACAGCAAATACAAATGAAACGGGTACTTTAAACTTCGCCGCCAGTAAAAAAGGGCCCATGGGAAATTTTGCAGGTTCGCCCAAAAGATCGGCCGTCATTGTTTTATTGCCTTCTATGAAACGGTCGGCATGCATGCAAACCAGTTCATTTTTTACAAAGGCGTCGCTGATGGCATAGATATGTGAAAGGTCTTTCCTGATCACGATGATGTTCACCTTCCGTTTTCCGGTAACGCTTTCGAGATACTGCTTTATCTTTTCATGCTCGCCATCGTAAAGCACAATATTGATCGGTGTTTCCAGCCGGGTGAATAAATGCCCGGCGATATCCCAGTTGCCGATATGGGCGCTGAGCAGGATGCCTCCTTTTTTAAGGGTGGCGATCTTCCGCAGGTTCTCTTCACCGTCAAAATCAAAACTGAATCTGTTTGGTATGCCACCCATCATCACCACTTTATCAATAAGGCCCTGGCCTAAGAGGAAATAGTTACTGTATATCTTAGCGGCAGAAGCAACCCGGCCATAACCCAGTTTATGCCGGTATAAACGATAGATATGCGCCGATGCTTTCCAGGAAAAAAGAAAGTAATACAAAACAACAAAACGCAACAGGAAATAAGCCGGCGAAATACCAAAGGATCTTAATACCCACACAAAAATGCGGTACCCGAGCGGAGTGCCTTTGGATTTTCCATGCCAGGAAGACATTATGCCATTTCTTTAGAATTCACCCGGGAGATAACGTAGTCGCAGAAGTCCTGGAAGGTGGCGATATTGGTAAAATCTTCGGGTTTTACCTTAAATGCGAAGTTGCTTTCGATAACCACCACCAGGTCGATATAATCCAGGCTGTCTAAGCCCAGTGTTTCTTTTAAATTGGCTTCGGGAACTAATTTGGCTGCATCCACTTCAAACTCCTCGATAAGGAATTCGTGAATCTTCTCAATAATTTCGGTATTCGTCATAGCAGTGTATTAAATCAGTTTTCGTACAATAAGTGATGAGTTTGTTCCTCCAAACCCAAAAGAGTTGGACAAAAATACAACTATATCTTTTTCAACCGCACTTTTTGCAATATTAAGCCGGGCCGAGTCCTCATCGGGGTTCTCAAAATTGATATTAGGCGCCACAAAGGAGTTTTGCATCATCAATAAGGAATATACGATCTCACTGGCGCCTGCCATCCAGCACTCGTGACCCGTCATCGATTTTGTTGAACTTACCAGGGGTTTATATTGTCCAAAAACCTCATCAATGGCCCTCGCTTCACTGGCATCGCCTGCCGGGGTAGATGTGGCATGTGCATTTATATAGTCGATTTCTTTTGCACTTAAGCCTGCGTCTTTCATGGCCATGTGCAGCGACCTTACCGGTCCTTCTACGGTTGGGTTTGAGATATGGGCGCCATTGGATGAAAAGCCATAACCGATCACTTCTCCCAATATCTTTGCACCTCTTTTTTGTGCCGATTCAAGACTTTCCAATATAACCGTGGCGGCACCTCCGCTGGGAATGAGTCCATCCCGGTCACGATCAAATGGACGGGATGCTTTTGCAGGATCCGATTCCCTTACCGAAAAAGCCGAAAGCGCATCAAATGTTCCCATAGAAAGATGATTGATCTCCTGGGCGCCCCCGCAGATGATACAATCCTGCAGGCCGGTTTTTATAAAATGATATCCCAGCCCGATGGAATGAGAACCACTGGCACAGGCGGCGCTGATGGTGAAGTTAATGCCCCGTAATTTAAAGATCGTGGCAAGGTTCATGGTTACGGTTGAGTTCATGGTTTGAAAAACAGCACCCGAACCAACCAGCATGGTATCTTTTTTTTCCCTGATCACATTGTCTGCTTCTATCACCGCTTTACCCGAACTGTCGTTGCCGTACAATATCCCTATTTCATTTGCCTGTATATAGTCAGCATCAATGCCCGCATTGGCCAATGCTTCAATGGTAGCTAAATAAGCATATTCACCCTGTTCGGGCAACATGATCCGTGCCCGCCGGTCCAGCTTTCCTTTCAGGTCGGGTTTATCTACATAGCCGGTAAGGCCGGAGCGGTAACCATAATCCTTACGCACCGGATCCAGGATGATGCCCGACCTTCCTTTATATAACGAGTCCCTTACCTCATCCAGGTTTTTTCCTATGCAGGAATAAATGCCCATACCGGTTATTACTACTCTATTCATAATTTTAAAAACCCTCCATCTGTAAGATCATTGAGTCATTAGGTCATTTAAAGCTTCTACTAATCAGCTGGCTCATTCAATGACTCAATGACTCAATGACTCAATGACTTAATGGCTAGTGTCTAAGAATACAATCCTCCATTAACCGAGATCACTTCACCCGTTATATATGCAGCGCCTTCGGATACTAAAAATCCAACGGTATGTGCTACTTCTTCGGGTAAACCAAAACGCCTCACCGGTATCATTGCCTTCAACTCATTCTCATTCAGGTCGGCCGTCATATCGCTTTTTATAAACCCGGGGGCCACCGCATTCACCGTAATTCCTTTTCTTCCTATTTCCTGGGCCAGCGCTTTGGTGGCACCGATCACACCTGCTTTTGCTGCAGAGTAGTTTGTTTGCCCCGGCAATCCTTTTAATCCGGAAAGCGAAACAATGTTTACGATCCTTCCTGCTTTTTTCTGCAGCATGCTGTTCACCACCAGGCGGGTAACATAAAAGAATCCACCGAGGCTGGTATCTATCACCCGGTCCCACTGTTCGTCTTTCATCCACATCATCAGGCCGTCTTCCCGTATGCCGGCATTGTTAACCAGCACTTCAATCGTTTTATCTGCATTCGTTTCCATCCATCCGCCCAATACGGCGAGTACCTGGTCTTTGTCCGCCACATCAAACTGTATGATCTCTCCGTTCACTCCTTTTTCCTTTACCAATGCCAGTGTTTGATTGGCTTCCGCTTCATTTGATTTATAATTCACCAATACATTATACCCCATCTCCGCCATCTTTAAACATATGGCCCTCCCTATTCCTCTTGATCCGCCTGTTACTAATGCAAATTTCATTTATATCTGTTTACCTTATCTGATCCGTTGCTGTATATATTTTGATGTGCCTTTATCCCTGCTAACACCTTACGATGTGATTTGTTCTTTCACTTTACCCAATTTGAAAGAAATTACCGGGTCGGATTTTTCGAAGTGACTTTTTATTCTTTCCAGGTCTTTGTACTTCGGTTTGTCTTCAATGAAAACAGGGAACAGTTTTCTTACTTCCGAATAAATATGATGTGTTTCGGCCGATAACCGGTCGGTGCATTTCATGTGATCGATGGCCTGCAGCACCGTCATCATCTGTATAGCCAGCACTTCAAAGGAATTATTCACCACCCGTCTTGTCATCAATGCGGCATTGCAACCCATGCTTACAATATCCTGGTTATCGTTGTTGTTGGGTATGCTGTGTACGTACATAGGGAACGACATGGTCTGGTTCTCGGCCACGGTAGAAGTGGCGGTGAACTGCATGCCCTGCATACCAAAATTAAAACCCAGTACGCCCAGGTTTACAAAGGGCGGAAATTTCTGGTTCAGTTTTTCATTCAGCAAATAGTTGAGCTGCCTTTCGGAAAGCATCGACAGTTTGGTGATGGCAATCTTCAGTTTATCCATCTCCAGCGAAACATAATCACCATGGAAATTACCGCCGTGAAAAATGTTCTGGTTCTCGTGGTCGATCACCGGGTTATCATTTACCGAGTTGATCTCATCCACCACTACTTTTTCTGATTGGCAGATGGTATCGTAAATGGGGCCCAGCACCTGTGTAACGCAACGCAGCGAATAATATTCCTGTACCTTATCCTGGAAAACCTCCTGGTCTAATTTCTCGGGGTTATATAAATGTTCCGAACGGTTGCGGATCATTTTGCTGTCTTTAAGTATATCACGAAGCTGGGAAGCGATCTTGTTCTGACCTTTATGATGCTTAACCACGTTTAGCTCATACGAATAGTGGTCGTCAAAGGCTTCCACCACTTCATTGATCATGGCCGAAAGCATCACCGACCATTCCAGCAGCTTTTGCGCCTGTATGATGTTGAGCATGCCAAGCCCCGTCATAGCCGAAGTGCCATTCAGGATAGCCAGTCCTTCACGGATATGAATGGTAAGCGGTTTTATTTTCAGCTTTGAAAACACTTCGGCAGTAGGGCGCACTTCGTCTTTATAGATCACTTCCCCTTCACCAATGAGTACAAGGCCCAGGTGAGCCAGTTGAACCAGGTCGCCGCTGGCGCCTACGCCACCGTGTTCAAAAATGCAGGGACTTACATTTTTATTGATAAGATCCCGGAGAAGTTCCACCGTTTCGGTATGAACACCGGAGAAGCCCTGCATGAGGCTGTTGAGCCGGGCCACCATTACCGCTTTAACCATTATGGGCGACATGAGGGTTCCGCACCCCGAACTGTGGCTGCGGATGAGGTTGTACTGAAGCTGGAGCATGTTCTCTTCGCTTACCTTGTACTGGGCCATGGGCCCAAAACCGGTATTGATTCCGTAAATGAGTTTATTGGAAGAGAAATTCTTTAAAAACCGGAAGTTTGTATCCACTTTTTCCAGTGCCCGGGTATCCAGAACAACCTCTTTTCCCTTAAAAAGTATGTCGGAAAAATCATCTAAAGAAAGGGCGCTGTCTCCTACATGTACCATGATCCGAATTTTATCTGCAATAACAGGTTTACGTGCTAAAAGGGTAAAAATATAATAAAGATTTCAAATTCAGGTTTTTTGCCTGAAGCCACTATGAAGTTATAAAAAGATGTTGCAACAAAATGGTGGGTATTGGGTATTTTTATTGCCGGAATTTTCAATACTTTTAATTAATTATCACCTAAAAACAACTTTGTATATGAAACGTTTAACCGGCTTATTGGCCATTTCTCTGATTGTTTTCGGTTCTCTTACAGCGAATGCCCAGCGGATAAAAACCACCAGCGGTAATGAGGACATTCTGAAAAACGAGACCGCCGTTAATATTGAATTTATTTATGATGGCCTGAGCGTAGGTAAGTACGACAAAGAAGCCGATTACATAAAAGCGAAAACAGATGAATACAACAAAAAAGAACCTGGGCGTGGCGACTCATGGGCCAAAAGCTGGGTAAGCGACAGGGAATCGAGGTTTGAGGTACGTTTTATAAATGAATTCCAGGACGCAACCGGTATGACCGTAAAGAAAGATGCAAAGTATACCCTGGTGTTCAAAACAACGTCTATTGAGCCAGGCTACAATATTGTTATCAGCCGGAAGAATGCAGAGATTGATGCAGTAGCCTGGATATCTGAAACAGCAGACAAGTCAAAAAAACTGGCCGAGTTTACCATTAACAATGCACCGGGCAGGATCTATGGCGGTTATGATTACGATACCGGAACAAGGATACAGGAAGCGTATGCTGTGTCTGGTAAAAGATTAGGTAAATACCTGAAATAAAGAAATTAACACAGTCAATATTGAATAAAGACTTCTTGTTATAGAGAAGTCTTTATTTTTGCCCATTATTAAAATAAAATTTAACCGATGAAAGCGATTAAAACATTCCTGCCCATTATTGTCCTTTTGTTTTCGGGCATTCATTCTTTTGCCCAGCAGGTAGACCTTACCCGGGGTGATCTCTCCATCTTAAAAGAAGAGAAAACCATCAACATCGAATTCACCTATGAAAAAATGACCGTCGGAGACGACGGCACTGAAGCGAATTATATAAAACGCAAAACACAGGAGAACAACGAAAAGGAAAAAGGAAGTGGTGAGATATGGGCAAGGAAATGGGAAGAAGACAAGAAACAAAAGTTTGAACCCAAATTCATACTTGGTTTTACCAATCTCAGCAAAATGACGGTGAGCAAAGACGCCAAATACACCCTTATCTTTAACACCCGGGCGCTGGAACCGGGTTACAGTGTGGGTGTTTCAAAAAGAAATGCGGGCATCGACGGAACCGTTACCATTGTGGAAACCGCCAACCCAACAAAAAAACTGGTGGTGCTTTCTGTAGAAAGACCCGGCGAAAATATGTTCCGGGGAGCTGCCTTTGATGCAGGCTCACGTATTGCCGATGCGTATTATTTATCCGGGCAAAAAGTTGGAAAGTTCATCAGGAAAGGCGGCGAATAAGTAATTCCCCGTTTATCATCTTTAATCAAAATAAATATTACATACCACTATGAAGCATTCGTTCTTTATTGCAGCACTACTAATGGCTGCTTCTTCTTTTGCGCAAAGCAAAAAATTCACGTTCAAACTGGGTTCCGAATATGAACTGCCCCGCAAATCGGAAGACCTTTCTTTTTTCGGCAACGATAAAGATGGTATCATCAACCTGGCGCTTAAAAAAGAAGAACTCACCATTGTGCGTTTTGATGCACAGACTTTGAGCCAGACAACAGAAAAAGTGATTGAACTGCCGGAGGCCACCAAAAACTTCAACAGCGAAGCCGTTACCAGTTTTGATAATCACAATTATTACTGGATGCACAGCGACTGGGATAAGGATTCCAAGATAGAGATGCTCTATTATGATAAGATAGATGTTGTTGCCGGTAAATTAACCAATACCAACACCAAGATGTTTGAGACCACAAAACTGAGCGGCGACCTGACCTCTACCGGTTTTTACCAGTTTAAGGTAGACAATAAGTACAAGTTCGATTACGATGCAGAACATAAAAAACTATTAGTGAGCTACCGCCTTTGGCCGGAAGAAAAAAACGACAAGATCAATTACGACCGGATTGGCCTGCAGGTATTTGATGAGAACATGAACAAACTCTGGGGCGGCGAATTCACCATGCCTTATACAGAACAGATCATGGACAACTCCGATTTTTCCATCGATGGCAATGGCAATGCCTATATGCTTGCCAAAGTGTATGATTCAGAAAAAAGAAGAGAAAAAGATAAAGAGACGGGCAAGCCCGGTTATCATTTTGAAGTGCTGAAATTTGTGAAAGGCAGTAAGAAGATCATCTCTGCAACGATCAACCTCGACGACTACTTTATCCGGGAAACATCCCTGATCGAAAATTTCAACCACGAAATGGTGATCGCCAGTACCTACAGCAAAAAATCCAAAGGAAGCGGAACCGATGGTATCTTTTTAGCCACCCTGGACCAGAATAATAAAGTGGTGAAATTCAAAAACGGTTATTACGAATTCCCGCTGGAAGACCTCCAGAAGTTTGAATCGGCAAGAACCAAACGGAAAATGGAGAAAAAAGATGATTACGAAGCTCCTTATTTAAAAGTAAGGAACATTGTGGTGGAAAGCGATGGTGGCATCCTCCTCGTACTGGAAGAATACTGGATCGATGTTACAAGAACCACCGACAGCAGGGGGCAGGTGAGAACAAGTGCCACTTTCCACTATGAAGATATCGTTGCTGGCAGGGTAAATGCAGATGGAAAATTCGACTGGCTGCGTAAAATACCAAAAAAGCAGCGGGGCAGCACATACAGTTATACCTATGCGATCAATTACAATTTACCCGGCACCATGGGCTTCAAACTCATCAGCGATGCAACGGGTTATTACTTTTTATACCTGGACAATAAAAAGAATATCGACATCCAGGAAGACGAAGTTCCAAAATACCACCAGGATGGCGCCGGTGGACAGGTAGTGGTTTCAAAACTGGACAGGGCCGGTGTGATCACCAACAAAGAAATTCTTTTTGATACAAGAGAGGAAGATGTAATGGTTTTTCCGGCTAAGTTCTCAAGAATAAACGGCAATCAATTTATCGGCAGGGCAAAGGTGAAGAAGAACCGTTACCAGCCTTTGTTGATAACGGTGAACTGATTTTTCAACGTCATGGCGAACGTAGTGAAGCCATCTCCCAAAAAGAAGATGGCTTCGTCGTACCTCCTCGCCATGACGTTTGCTTTTTAATTCCTTCGGTCAATAAACTTGATCGCCTTCCTGCTTCCTTCGGGGAACTGTATCTTCTGCATATCTTCTTTAGATACATATTGTACGTGCGGACTCACCCGAAGCCGGGCCTGTAAATAAGAACGGATCTTACGGTCGCATTCTTCCGAATCATTTACCGGCAACAGGTGAAGTTTCACTTCATCGGTTCCTATCTCGTTGGAATATACTTCGGCAACAAAATCACGCACTTCTTCCATTTCATTCAGCAGGTCGAATAAGGAAGGCGGGTATAAAGTGGTTCCTTTGAATTTGATCATTTGTTTTTTTCTTCCCACCACCGGAGACAGTCGTAAAGTATTGCGGCCGCATTTGCAGGGCTTATCATCATACACACAGATATCGCCTGTTTTGTAACGAAGCAGCGGCATGCCTTCTACACCCAATGTAGTGATGGTTACTTCGCCCGGCTGACCGGCGGCAACCGGCTTATTCATTTCATCCAGCAGCTCCACGATCAGCAGTTCGGGCTGAAGATGCCCGCCCCGGCATTCGCTGCATTCGGTAAAAGCCGTTTGCATTTCGGTGGAAGCATAGGTAGAGAATAATTTTATATTCCAGGATTCGGTGATGCGCCTGCCCAGGGTGTTCAGTGAAAAATCGGTATTGCGTATATTTTCGCCGATGCAGATCGCTTTCTTAACAGAAGAAGCATTGATATCGATCTTATGCTCACTGGCAAACTGTATCAGCTTAAGTATAAAAGACGGAACGGCAACAATGGCCGTTGGCTTCAGCCGCTGAATGGTTTCCCATTGCAGCGAGGGAACACCGGGGCCCAACCGGATGATGCCGGCTCCTAATTTTCTTATTCCTGAATAATAAGCCATGCCCGCCATGAACTGCCGGTCGAGCGTAAGCATTAACTGGTAAATATCTTCTGCAGAACCTTCGGCGCTGATGAAAGAAGAATATTCATTGTAGGTAAGCCGGTCCAGGTCATTTTCGGTAAGTGCAATGGTTACCGGGCTGCCCAATGTTCCGGAAGTGGAACTGTATTCAATGATCCGGTTCTTAGGTACACATAAAAAATCATTGTTGCGCTGCTGCAGGTCTTCCTTTACGGTAACGGGAATTCCCAATAGATCTTCCACCGTTTTAATACCCTTTACATTGAACTTTGCCTGTGTAAACAACTCCCGGTAAAACGGGGAGTTCTCATTCAGGTAGGCAACGGCTTCCTGCAGTTTTTTTTCCTGTATGGCCCTTATCTGTTCCCTGCTTTTAAAAGCAGCATCCGGTGAGTATGTCATATAGCTTCAATTATTACCATGGCACATGCCATTGTTTTAAGATGAGAGAGTGAAACAAATATCTTCCCGGCTTTCATTTCTGCAACGGTATTGGCGGTTATGCCGAGAAAACGAAGCTCCGGTTTTCCTTCGTCGTCATTATAAATTTCTATTTCGTTGAACGCTGTTCCGCTGCGCCAGCCGGTACCGATCGCTTTTAAGAATGCTTCCTTGGCGGCAAAACGGGCGGCATAGTGTTCGTACTTATTTGTCTTTGTTTCACAATATATTATTTCTGCCGGCGAAAACACCAGTTCTTTAAAGCCGGCTTTCTTTTCCATCTTCTCAGCCACTCTTTCCACTTCTATTAAATCTGTTCCGATGCCCAGTATCATGTTATCGTTTTACTTTTTAAATCGGGCTAAAGCCCTGTATACATCTGTGCTTTATTTGCCCTGGCCTTAAGGCCGGGGCAACGGATCCGGTTTAGAACAGGGCTTTAACCCCCTATCAATGGTTTACTATTCAGTTTTATTGATCTTTTTTATCTGTTCCCTCACATGATCTTCTTCTTTCTTTGTTGCAATCACTTTTGTCAATGCAAGCTGGTAATTCTTTAGTGCCTCTGCATATTTTTTTTTCTTATAGAGATAATCTCCTGCCAGCACATAGGCATTATAAAATTCCGGGTTACTGGCTACCAAACTATCTGTGTTCACCTCTCCGCCATCCATGATCCGTTGTTTCAGGTTCCGGAATACCACGAAGTTTTTATAACCAGGCGTTAATAAGAACGAGTCGGCTGCAATGGCAAGACTGCTGTCTGAGATCTCTCTATCTTCTTTCATTCCCTTCAACGCAAATACTTTATTGAGGTCGTAGGCCACATAGCCTCCCAGTTGCCAGGGCGAAGTGGAAACCCAAACTAATAATTTTTTTGGTTCAAACACAATGGAATGATGGGCAATTAACTGGTTGATGGCTTTTTCATTTCCCATGCCTATATTGGCATTGTTCAATCCTTTCTGGTCACGCAGGATATTGATGGTCTTCTGTACGGTGTTCTTCCCGTTTGCATTCAGCAGTTCCATCATCCGTTTATACCGGTAAGAGGAAGCGCTTTCATTCTCCTGCTCCATATTCATCTTTGTTTTTGCCAGTCCATTGCTTTGAAAATGATTGGTGCAAACGATGAAATCTTTTTGCGGATCGTACACATCCAGGTCGTCTGGTGTTTTTTCAATGATCACCGCTTTATTATCAGCAGCCGATGCAACCAAAAAAGATTCCGACACAAACATCTTTCTCGACCGGGCAATGGCGATCGCTTCTTTGATATTCTTTGCGTATTGCAGTATCTCTTTTGTTACCAGCGATACCGGTGTGGCCGAACCCGTAGGCAGGCTCGATTTAGCTGCATTAATGGTAACCGATACGCCCTGGTCATTCATGCCAGACACTGCGCCGGTAAAACCGCCCCAGGTAACCGTCATAAATTTATGCCCCTGCTTGGGATTGAAAAAAGCAACGATCTTATCTTCGGCAAATTTATCGCCCACATAAAAATCAAAATTGCGGCCGATGATCATGGTACTGTCGGCCGACAAAGCGCCCCAGGTTCCGAACGAAGTACAACCCACCATGGCCAGGTTCTGCACGGCATGACCAATATCGTGTGCGGCATGATAATTTAATATGCGCTGGTAATTACTGCCGAGGTATTTATAATTGGGGGAAGCAGATTCAGACACCCCATAAATTTCTTCCTTGTATTCGTCCGAAATATTTTTATCGAGGTTGCGGTTAAAAAAACCGATCAGGTATTTTAAAAAACTGCGTTTGAATTTTGAGGGGATCATCTTTTCGATCTGTTCGGCAAAATGATCTTCCTGCCTTACCACCAGTTCTTCGGTGAGTTTGCCATTAACAACGCCCCGTTCAAACGCATCTCCTTCTACATATAACTCATACAGTCCGCTCTTGCTATGGCGGAACCAATCGTCTTTGATAGTGTAAAAGCCATTACCGTGATCGGTACGCTGCAGTTGCAGGCTGCTGCTGTCGGCAATCTTCGGCGGATCTACTTTTGATACCTGTACTATATATATCGCTCCAATAACCAGCAGCAATAAGATCGCTCCCAATACATAAAGGACCCTTCTCCAGAATTTCTTTCTTTTAAGCATTTCTAATTTTTTCAATAATGTCTTCATTTCCCAGCAGGGCAATACAGGTAACCAGTCCGCTCATGCTGGCGCCCAGCACCCCATGTAAATTAAGGTTTTGCCCGGTGAGATACAGGTTGGGTATCTTGGTTCGGGGAGAGATGAATGTTTTTAACGGGTTGCGGTAGTCTTTTGCAATACCATACATGGAGCCATCGTCGTTGCCGATATAATCCCGGTACGATAAAGGCGTGGCCGTGTAATATGACTTTATAGCATCTTTTATCCTCGGAAATTTTTCCTGCACCAGGTCGATCAGTATTTCTGCCTTTCTTTTTTTGAATTCCTCATAATCACTCCCACGGTCAACTTCATTGGCCACGGTATTGAATGTATCGGCCCATTGCTTCACTTCGTCAAAACGCATATAGGCTAAAATGGTCATCGACTCAGCATATATATCCGATTTTGATGAGGCAGAAAAGAAGAGGGAGTAGCATAGCGGCCAGTTCTCTTCCGTGTGATTGGCCATATTCCAGATATGCCCGTCTTTGTGATAATAGTAGTTGTTCTTTATATAGGGGAAAGCGTCTTTTTTAAACACGATATTTACAATGAATGAAGAAATGGTATTCTCCAGTTCTTTTACCCGGCTGCGGTAAGCCGGTTTGATCAGGCTGGTCTCGGTCATCTCCAGCGTTCGTACCGGGTGCATATTGCTGATGAAGATATCCGCATGCAGTTGCGATCCGTTGGCAAGCTCTACCGCCGTTGCCCTTCCATCTTCCACCACGATCCGCTTTACTTCGGTATTACGCCGTATATCGCCTCCATGCTGACGAATGTTCTGTACCATGTATTTGCCGATGGCCGAACCGCCGTCGATACACTTCCACGAACTTTCAATATAACTGTTCAGGATCATGGCATGAACATAGAACGGCGTTTTATTGCCCTGCAGTACATACAGCATACTATTCCCCACCAGCACCGCCTGCAGTTTTTTATTTGTGGTGATGGATTCAATAAATGTTTTGGTGTCAATTTCCAGCACCGTTGTTTTTTCATTTACATTGCCGCCCGAACGCAAATTGTATAAAGGAAATTTACTGCACACTTCTTTGATCTTATCGCAATAGACCCGCAATGCTTTTTCTTCGCCAGGAAAATCCTTCAGCAGGTGCTGAATAAAGTTTTCGTAGCCCTGGGCAAACACGTATTCTTTATCGTCGTTCTCCACAATGATCTTGTCAAAAACATCCTCGTCCATTTTCTGCAGTTTCAGCTTATCCATTAATCCCAGGTATTTGAACACCTGGTAAAGATTTTGCCCTTTGCCCAGCCCGCCGAGGTAATGCACCCCGGAATCAAAGATCACTTTATCCCGCACATAGGTTTGCAGGCTGCCGCCTACCTGCCTGTTCTTTTCCAGCACGCAGACTTTATACCCCTCCCTGCCCAGTACATCAGCACAAATGAGGCCACCCATACCGCTGCCGATTATTATTATGTCGAATTCTTTTTTCACGCTGCTTTTTTATGCTGGAAGTTTTTTTGGTCTTAAGGATGTGTTATTATATTGTTGAATGTTGTTGAAGATCGTTGAATGTTGTTGAACCCCTTAAACTATTTTCAACAACATTCAACCATTAACCTACCCCTTCTCTAAAATAAATATCGTATTCGATGTAAGTTTTGAATCGGGCATCTCTTCACAACGCATGTTTTTTTCTGCTGCAATACTCCGTATCATCTTACCCGAAAAAAAACACAATCCGCTGTCTTTTGTTTTATTGAAACTCAAAACCCGGGTGGAAAAGAATTCCGTGAGTTTTGTTTTCGAATGTTTTTGCTTTTTATCTGCATCGCCATCCCGGATAATGATCTTTCCGCCAGGGTTAAGGTTCCCGATGCATCTTTCAAGCACCTGCTGTTGCTCACCGGGTTGCAGGTAGTGCAGCATATCTGCCAGAATGATGGCATCGTATTTTTCAAAAGCAAAACCCATTATATCGCTGTGCACAAAATTAATATTATCTGTTTTGCTGAAGCAATGGTTGGCCGTGTCAATCTTTTCTTCGTCATAGTCAATTCCTGTGATCGTTCTTTGTGCCGAGGTAAAGGAAAGCATGTATGACATGAATCCATAGCCGCAACCAATGTCCAGTATCTTTCCCTGTTCCGGCACCAGTTGGTGAAA
>ERZ795044.798-NODE-798-length-29441-cov-7.420574_pt1 | contig 29441 bp, 26 predicted proteins | sample MGYA00375128_ERZ795044 | MGnify/ENA primary metagenome ERZ795044 (study PRJEB30173, sample SAMN05720213) | anaerobic digester metagenome | isolation source: active sludge of municipal wastewater-treating anaerobic digesters | place: USA | collected 2014-12-22 ...
CCGCTCCCTGGTGGAGTTCATCTCGGTGCTGCGCGGCCCCACGTCGCCTGCCCTGCCGAGCGAATGGCTGCAGCGCACGTTGATGGGGTGGCTCACCGGCGACTTCGACCTGCTCCCGCTCTACCTCCTCTGGTCGACGGCGGCGGCGTTCGTCGTGATGGGAGCGTTGCTGCATCGCGCGCTGTACCCGATCGGCTTCACCAAGGCGCAGGAGAGTGCGCAGCAGACGGTGCGCAGCACGGGCAAGCCCAGCATCCTCGCGCGCCTGCTCTCCCCGTGGGGGACGCTGCGGCGCGAGCTGATTCTCAAGGAGATCCGCGTCTTCTTTCGCGACACCACGCAGTGGTCACAGCTCATCCTGCTGGCGGTGCTGGTGGTGGTCTACGTCGTCAACATCAAGTTCCTCCCGCTCACCGGCGACGGGATCACCTTCTTCATCGTGAACCTGATTCCGTTCCTCAACCTGGGGCTCGCGGGCTTCGTGCTGGCGTCGATCGCGGCGCGCTTCCTCTTTCCGGGGGTGAGCCTCGAGGGACGCTCGTGGTGGCTGCTGCGTTCGAGCCCCCTCTCGATGCGCGAGCTGCTGTGGTCGAAGTTCTGGGTCGGGACCGTGCCACTGCTGGCGCTCGCGCTCTCGATCGTCGCGGTGACCAACTACCTGCTGCAAGTCAGCCCCTTCATGTTCGCCGTGTCGGTCGGCACGATCACCCTGATGACCTTCGCCATCGCCGGGCTGGCCGTCGGCTTCGGGACGCTCTACCCGCGCTTCGAGACCGAGAACGCCGCCCAGATCCCGACCTCGTTCGGTGGGCTGATGTTCATGATGACCGCGGTGATGGTCATCGGCGGGGTGATCTTCCTCGAGGCGCGCCCGGTGTATGGCTACCTGAGCTCACGGCTGTACGGTGCCGCCGAGTCGGTCGATCCGACGGAGATGATCATCGGCTTCGGGTTGGCGGCGCTGCTCTGCCTGTTGGCCACCTTCGTGCCGCTGCGGATGGCACAGCGGCGACTCGAAGCACTGGAGCGTTAGGCGGCCAGGGCGGGGCGTGGCGCTAGCGGACCAGCGCCGTCCCGCACTGGTCGCAGAAGCGGGCGCCGGACTGCCGGATCGCCTTGCCGCAGCTGGGACACCCGCCGATCGCGCGCCCGCACGTGGAACAGAACCGCGCGGCGGGCTCAGGCCGCGGTCCGCACGTCCCGCACTGCACCACCTGCGCTCGCTCGGCCGCAATCAGTCGCTCCGCCTCGTCGGCGAGATCGGCGGGGACGGCGGCGGCCACGGAGACAGGGGGAACGGCCGTCGGTGCCGCCGGCGACGTCGCCTGCACCGCGCCAGGCGCAGGCGGGGTCGCTCGCCGCGGAGCCGAAGCCGCAGGCGTTCCGCGCATCCGTGACTCGAGGGCGGAGCGGATGCGCTGGTAGTCGCTGTTGGAGAGCTTCCCCATCGCGCGATCGAGCTCGAGCTCCTCCAACTCCGCCGCAACGGGATCGAGCGACGCCGCGACCGGTGCGGGACGTGCGCGCCCCGCCCCGGTGTCGGGAACGCCGGGGTCCTCTTCCTTCGTGGACGGCCGGAGGAACGGATAGGCGGCGAAGGCGATTCCGCCAACGAGGAGAACGATGCCGATGACGAGCGAGGTCATGCCGTGACGGTGTGCGTGGAGGCGGGAAGTCTAGCGTATGCCGAGCGCGGACGGAGGCCGAGGAGCGCGGCCAGCGCCAGGACGACGAGGGCGAGCGGCCACGCCAGGGCCAGCGGCGCCACCGTCAGCCGCAATCGCGCCCCTTCATCGGGCCTCACGTCGTCGACCGCGATGCGGAGCTCCTCGAGGGCAAACGCCACGATGACCGGACGCGTGGTGGGCGGGCCAAGGATCTCATCCCGTCCGTCGACGTACTCGCGTCGGTCGGTGGTGACGATCGCCATGGGAGAGCCGCCACGTGACGGCTCGAGCGCCAGCGCGGCGACGTGTGCGTTGCCGATCTCGTAGCGCGAGATCCCCTGGTGCGAGAGCACGAGCGGCGGGCCGAAGTGCATCGCGACCGTCGTGCGTCCACCGCCGGTCAGCGTGACCACGGTCGTCGCCGATCGCGATTCGCCGGCGGCGGCCAACGCGGCGAGGGCGATCGCGAGCGGTCGGGCCACCGTCGTCAGCGGGGCACGCAGGGTCGCGCGCGGGACGAGCGCCGACACGGCAGCGCCAAGCGCGAGCCCGGCGACGGTGCACCACCCCATCGCAAGGAGATCGGGTGACCAGAGCGTGGCACCGAGCGCGGCGCCCGCCACCGCGAACACGGGGAGGAGCCAGCGAGCGTAGGGGGACGCCATACCGTCAGCCGCAACGGCCGCGGCGAGCCCCCCGACGAGGGACCAGGTCGCCGCACCTGCCGCCCACGACGGCGCCGCGCCCGCGATCCCGCGCGTCGCCGCGCCTCCAACCGCCAGGAGGACGATCGACAGGAGGGCGAGTAGGCGCGCCCCGCGCCCACGCGCGCAACGCACGGCGACTGCGGCACCGGATGCCGCGGCCACGAGTGAGGTGAGGGCGAACGCATCCATCGCCCACCCGCCCGCGCGCGGCACGTCTCGGCCAAGCAACACCGCGCTCAGCAGGCCGAGCGCGCCGAGGGCGGAGGCGAAGAATGCCGTCCCTCCGGTTCGCGCCGCGACCGCCGCGAAGGCCACGCTCACCAGCGCGGGCACGAGCGCCCCTCCCCAAGCCGTCGGGGGCGCGGGCGAGGGGGCGCCCCCCGTCGCGTATCCGCCGCGCGCCACCGCCCACATGACGAGCGCGACCAGCACCATCGTCATGCCGGCCATCATCGGCGCTGCGTCGAGCGAACGGTCCCCCGGAACGCGCTCGCTCGACGACGCCACCGCGGAACCCGCGGGTTCAGACAAGTGATCGGCAGCCAGTGCGACCAACGCCGTCGCCGCCGCCACCGCACACGACAGCGCCACCCGTCCCGCGACCGACATCGGGTGTTGCAGCGCCGGCGAGAGTCCCAGCCCCTCCGTCGGAGTCCACGGCAGGGTGTCGAACGGCATGGCGGCGAGCGACGCCGCCATCAGCGCCATCACGATGGCACCGACGGCGGCCACGCCGAGCGAGGAGCGCGCGTGCGCGGTGGCCAGCCCCCCGGCAAGGGCGGCCAGCGTCGCCGTGGGAAGGACGGCCCCCGCCGGCAGGTTCCACAGCGCGGCGACGCGGTAGCCGTTGGGGAGATTGGTCGCGATACTGCGTGCGACGTAGCTGATGGTGACATCGCCCGCCAGCAGCAACTGGACCAGCGCGGCGGTCGCCACGGCAGCCGCGATCGCCGCCGCCACCAGCGCACGTTCGGCCGAGCGTCGCGCGGGGTGTCCCGGCGTGGTGCCCGCGAGCCCTCCGACGAACGCCCAGGCCGCAAAGAGCGCCGCCCCCCAGCTCGCGAACAATCCTACGATCGCCATGGGAAGCGCAGGGGGATCGAGTCGCCCGTGCCGAACGAGGCGAGCAACGCCGGGATGGACAGCGGGCGCGCCGGACATGGACGCGGCAGGCATTCCGCGCCCGAGCACCGGACGCGGAAGGACACGCGATCGGTCACGCCGCTACTTCTCTCCGCGACGAACCGCTTCCTGACGCACCTGCATCATGATCCGATCGAGCTCCGCCTCGGCCTTCGCCCGCTCCTCGCTGGGCCAGGGTCCGGCATTGCGGTTGAGCTCGCGCACCTGCTCGAGCATGTCGTTGATCAGGATTCGCAGCAGGACGTTCTTCCGCTGTTCGCGCGGGACATCGTCGTCGTCGGCGGTCATGGAGTGTGGCGAAGGGCGGATGGCGCGATGATTCCCGAGACCGTGTAATGATGGCGTCGGTTGCCACTCCCGCGCCAGCCGCATCTCGTGCGCGGTCGCGCTGGGCGTCGCTAGGGGCGATCGGCCGCCCAGGCGAGCGTCGCCCGCACCGCGCGCCGCCACCCGTCGTAGTCGCGCGCCACATCGGACGCGGGCCGTTGCGGCTCGAACCGGGTGAAGCCACGCGACGCGAGGAACTCGCCGGGGGACTGCCACACGCCGGAGGCGATGCCAGCGAGCCCGGCCGCACCTAACGCGGTCGTCTCGATCATCGCCGGACGCTCCACCGTGACCTGCAGGACGTCGGACTGGAACTGCATCAACCAGTCATTGGCGGTCGCCCCTCCATCGACGCGCAGTCGGTCGAGGGCGACCCCCTGCTCACGCACGGTGGAGACGACGTCGGCGGTCGCGTACGCCATCGACTCCAGCGCGGCGCGCACGAGGTGCGCGCGGCTGGTTCCACGGGTCAGGCCCACGATCGTGCCGCGCGCGTCCGGCGCCCAGTGCGGCGCCCCGAGTCCCACGAGCGCGGGGACGAAATACACCCCGTCGTTGGAGGTCAGCGACGCAGCCATCGCCTCGCTATCGGCCGCGCGCTCGAGGATCTGCAGCCCATCGCGAAGCCATTGGACGGCGGCTCCCGCAATGAAGATCGCCGCCTCGAGTGCGTACACCGGATTTCCCGACGCGTCGCAGGCGACGGTCGTGAGCAGTCCACCGCCCCCCTTGGGGCGGGTTGCCCCTGCATTGAACAGGAGGAAGGCGCCGGTCCCATAGGTGTTCTTCCCTTCCCCCGGCTGCCAGCATCCTTGGCCGTACAGGGCGGCCTGCTGGTCGCCGGCGACCCCACAGATCGGGATCTCGTGGCCCAGCTGCTCGCGTTGGGTGACGCCGAAGGCGCCAGCCGAATGGCGAACGTCGGGGAGCATCGAGCGCGGTACGCCGAAGAGGGCGCAGAGTTCCTCGCTCCACTGGGCGGCGTCGATGTCGTACAGCATGGTGCGCGAGGCGTTGCTGGCGTCGGTCGCGTGCACCGTGCCACCGGTCAACTGCCAGATCAGCCAGCTGTCGATGGTGCCGGCCACCAGCTCGCCCGAGCGGGCGCGCTCGGCGAGCGCCGGATCGCGGAGCAGCCACTCCAGCTTGGTCGCGGAGAAGTACGGATCGACGACGAGTCCGGTGCGGCGAGTGATCTCCTCGGCGCGCGGGGCGAGTTCGGCGCAACGCTCGGAGGTGCGCCGATCCTGCCACACGATCGCGCGGGACACCGGGCGACCGGTGGCGCGGCTCCAGACAACGATCGTTTCGCGCTGGTTGGTGATGCCGATGGCGTCGGGGATGACGCCGGCGCGGGCAATCGCCTCGCGTGCGGCGTCACGCGTGCGCTCGAAGATCTCCTCGGCGTCGTGCTCGACCCACCCCGGCTGCGGGTAGTACTGCGTGATCTCGCGGTACGCGCGCCCGGCGATCGAACCGTCCGCGCGGACGACGAGGCAGGTGGAGCCGGTCGTGCCTTGGTCGATGGCGAGGACGTGGCGCATGGCGTCAGGACGTAAAGGTGGCGAGTGCCGGTTCGAGCGCGATTGGCGAGTGCGACTGCTGGCGCGCCTGATGTGTGAACGCTGCGCGCGGTGGTGCCGCGAAAACGATGCAAGGGCGAAGGAAACGATGACGCACCATCACGAGACACAAGGCACCGTGTCTCATGGGGGGGCCCCCCGCTCCCCTATACGGAGGCCCCTCCACCCGACGCCCACTCCGCCCCGAAGGCATACGGCCCGCGGACAATCCCACGGTCCGTCACGATCCCGGTCACGAGCGCCGCCGGCGTCACGTCGAAGGCCGGGTTGCACACCGAGACGCCGACCGGTGCCGTCTCCGGCCCGAATCCGCGGATCACTTCCTCGCGCGCGCGCTGCTCGATCACGATCTCGCGCCCCGTCGGCGTCGCCGGATCGATCGTCGACGACGGCGCCGCGACATAGAACGGAATGCCATGATGGTGCGCGAGCACCGCCACGCCGTACGTCCCGATCTTGTTGGCCACGTCGCCGTTGGCCGCGATGCGATCCGCGCCAACGATGACCACGTCGATCGCCCCCATCGCCATCAACGACGCTGCCATGTTGTCGGCGATAACCGTCACCGGGATCCCGGCGCGCGACAGCTCCCACGCGGTCAACCGGCTCCCCTGCAGCAGCGGGCGCGTCTCGTCGGCATAGACGGCGACCCTCCGGCCGGCGCGGGCGGCGTGATACACCGGCGCGAGCGCCGTGCCGATGCCGCCCGTCGCAAGCGCGCCGGCGTTGCAGTGCGTGAGGACGCGGGCCCCCTCGGCCAGGAGTGTCACGCCATGTGCGCCGATCGCTTCGCACATCGCCCGATCCTCGGCGAGAATCACCGTCGCTTCCTCGCGAAGCGCCTCGAGCAGCTCGGCGTTGCTCCCGCTGACCGCGGCGGCGCGGCGCAGCATTCGGTCAATGCCCCACGCCAGGTTGACCGCCGTTGGGCGCGCCTCGCGGATGCGCCAGGCCACGGTGCGCAGCCGCTCCCGAAAGGCCACCTCGCCCTCGCCCACGTGCGGCGCGATCGTCGTCACGAGCCCCATCGCGCCGCAGATCCCGATCGCCGGCGCTCCGCGCACGGCCAGGGTCCGGATCGCGTCACACACTTCGTCTTCCGCGCGGAGATCGCGCTCGACGTACTCCGCGGGGAGCAGTCGCTGGTCGATGATGCGCACCGCGTCGCCCGAGGGCGACCAGCGCACCGCTTCAATGATCTGCATGGCGAGCTAAGCTACCCCCCCGCCCCCCGGAGCGGGAGCGCGCGGGCGGCGGTAGATTCCGCCCGTCCGTCAGGAGCCCGGGGCCATGCCGGCTTCCCCGCGCGTCACGCGAGCCCCACGTGCGCAGTGCGCCGAGTGCATCGGCGTCACGCGCCCCCCACCGACCTCACCGTCGTCCGTCCCATGTCCTACGAAAACCTCACGCTCGTCGTCTCCGACCGGGTCGCCGTCCTCACCGTCAACCGTCCCGACAAGCTCAATGCGCTCAACGATGCGACGATCGCCGAGCTCGAACGGGCCATCGACGAGGTGCGCTCGCGCGACGATATCGGCGGCGTGATTCTCACCGGTGCGGCACGGGCCTTCGTCGCCGGCGCCGACATCGCGGAGCTGCGGCGCCAGTCGCCGATGGAGGGCAAGGCACGCGCGGCATACGGACAGGCGGTCTTCGACAAGTACGAGCGCTCGCCCAAGCCGGTCATCGCCGCCATCAACGGCTTCGCCCTCGGCGGCGGATGCGAGCTGGCCATGGCCTGCCACATCCGTCTCGCATCGGAGAGCGCAAGGTTCGGCCAGCCCGAGGTCAAGCTCGGGATCACGCCCGGGTACGGTGGAACGCAGCGTCTCCCGCGCCTGGTCGGTAGAGGGCGCGCGCTGCAGTTGCTCCTGACGGGAGAGATGATCGACGCGGCCGAAGCGCTCCGCATCGGGTTGGTGAACAAGGTCGTCCCCGCCGGGGAGCTGATGGCGACCGCGGAGCAGATGATGCGGCAGATCCTGGCCAACGCCCCGCTCGCGCTCGCGCTCTGCATCGAGGCGGTCGATCGCGGCTACAACGCGACGCAGGCCGACGGCCTCAACCTCGAGGCCAACCACTTCGCCATCCTCTCGGGGACGGCGGACATGGCCGAGGGGATGGCCGCCTTCCTCGAGAAGCGCGCCGCGACGTTCACCGGCCGGTGACCCACGCGCCGGTGAGCGTCGCGCTCGTCGCGCTCTCCGTCCGCGACTTCCGCAACCTGCAGCGCGTCGAGGTCGAGGTCCCGGCGGCGGGGATGGTCGTCGTCGGTCCCAACGGGCACGGCAAGACGAACCTGCTGGAGGCGATGCACTACCTGCACACACTGCGCTCGGTGCGCGGCGCGCGCGACGTGGAGCTGGTGCGCTTCGGCGCCGAGGCCTTTCACCTGGCGGCGACGATCGCGGGGGCCGGGGTCGACGCGATGCGCGTGGGCTTTGCGCGCGTGGGCAAGCGCAAGAAGGTCGTGCTCGACGGCGCCGAGTGCAGTCGACTGGCCGACGCCTTCGGCGCGGTCCCGTCGGTGATGTTCTCGCCCCGCGACGTGGAGCTCGTGGCCGGCGCCCCGACCGAGCGCCGCCGCTTCCTCGACATCACCCTGGCGACCACGTCGCGCCGCTACCTGACCGCCCTGCAGCGCTATCGGGCGGCACTCGTCAGGCGCAACGCCTCGCTGCGGGAGGCGGTGAAGCGCGGCGACGGGGCGCAGCGCGCCTCGGTCTGGGAGCCGGCGCTGGCCGAGGCCGGGGCGACGCTCTGGTGCGAGCGCGTGCGCTGGAGCCGCTGGGCGGCCCCCAGGCTCGAGGCGCTCTGCGCCGCGATCGGCGAGCGGCAACGGGTGACGCTCGACTACCACACGACGCTCGCCATCGACGCGGGGGCGGACGAGGACGAGGCGAGCGTGCGTCTGCAGCTGGCGGCGGCGCTCGAGCGCGATCGCGGGCAGGACCTGCGGCGCACGCTCACGCACAGCGGCCCGCATCGCGACGACCTCTCCCTCAAGCTGGGCGGGCGGGCGCTCCGCACCTTCGGCTCGGCCGGGCAGCAGCGCACGGCGGCGATCGCCTTGCGGCTCCTGGAGCGCGAGACGCTGCACACGCTGGCGGGGCGCACCCCGATCGTCCTCCTCGACGACCCGTTTGCCGAGTTGGATGTCGACCGCGCCCGGCGTATCCTGCAGGTGCTCGGCGACGGCCCGCCGGGCCAGATGGTCCTGGTCGTCCCGCGGGGCGACGACGTGCCGGCGGAGTTCACCGCGCTCCCGCGTCACCACATCGTCGACGGCGTCCTCGATGCCTAACGGTCCCGACTCCCCCGAACGGCTGGCCGACCTCCTGTCGCAGTTCCTCAAGCGCACAGGCATGGACGCGCGCATCAAGCAGTCGGCCGTGCTGGAGCAATGGCCGACGCTCGTGGGACCCGAGATCGCCGGTGCCACGCAGGCGCTCTCGATCACCGACGACGGGACGCTCTTCGTCGCCGTGCGCAGTCACGCGTGGATGTCGGAGCTGACGATGATGGAGCGCGAACTGCTGGCCTCGGTGAACCGGATCACGGGGGACAAGCCGATCCTCAAGCTGCGCTGGACGCTGATGCGTTAGGCTCGCGAGAGCGGGCAAGCGGCCGGAGGGGCGCCGGCGCGTCGCGCAAGGGGGAAATCGCGGGTCGGGGGGTGCCGCTAAGCTCTTACTGAACAAATGCTTAGCGGGGAAGGCGGCGGTTGAAAACGGCCGGCCGGCGGGGTACATTTCGCGCTCCTCGCTTTCCCCGACTTTCGGCGACTCTTCGGGGCCTTTCAGCGGTCCAAGAAACGGGCAGACATGGCCAAGACCCCCTCCAACGGGAATTCGTACGAATCGAGCAACATCCAGGTCCTCAAGGGGCTGGAAGCGGTTCGGAAGCGCCCCGGGATGTACATCGGCTCAACGTCCTCGCGCGGGCTCCATCATCTCGTCTACGAGGTCGTCGACAACTCGATTGACGAAGCGCTCGCGGGGTATTGTGACACGGTAGGCGTCACGATCCACCACGACGATTCGATCACCGTCGAGGACAACGGGCGCGGCATCCCGGTGGATATGCACCCTACGGAGAAGCTCCCGGGGCTCGAGGTCGCGATGACCGTCCTGCACGCCGGCGGCAAGTTCGACAAGGACAGCTACAAGGTCTCGGGCGGCTTGCACGGCGTCGGCGTGTCCGTGGTGAACGCGCTCTCCGAGCAGTTGAAGGTGTGGGTGAAGCGCGACGCGAAGGAGTACTACATGGACTTCAAGCGCGGCACCACCACCACCCAGCTCAAGACGTTAGGCAAGGTCCGGGAAAAGGACACCGGGACCAAGGTGTACTTCAAGCCTGACGACGAGATCTTCACCGAGCTGCGCTACGACTACGCCACGCTGGCCAACCGCCTGCGCGAACTCTCGTACCTCAACAAGGGCGTGACCATCACGCTCACCGACGAGCGTGGGGACGAGCCCAAGACCGAGACGTTCTTCGCCAAGGGCGGGCTGCAGGAAATGGTGAAGTACCTCAACAGCAGCAAGAAGCCGCTGCACCCCGAGGTCCTCTACCTCGAGACCGACAAGGACGACATCGGCATCGAGATCGCGCTGCAGTACAACGACGGCTACAACGAGAACGTCTTCACCTTCGTCAACAACATCAACACGCACGAAGGTGGGACGCACCTCACCGGCTTCAAGGCCGCACTCACGCGCACCATCAACGCCTTCGCTGCCAAGGGGAACTTCCTCAAGAAGGCCGACTTCTCCCTCTCCGGCGACGACGCACGCGAGGGGCTGACGGCGGTGGTCTCGGTCAAGGTCCGCGAACCGCAGTTCGAGGGGCAGACCAAGACCAAGCTCGGGAACAGCGAAGCCGAGTCGGCGGTGAAGACGGTCGTCAACGACTGGCTCTCGGCCTACCTCGACGAGCACCCGCGCACCGCCAACATCATCATCGAGAAGGCGGTCTCCGCGGCCCGCGCCCGCGAAGCGGCGCGCAAGGCGCGCGACCTCACCCGCAAGAAGTCAGCGCTCGACGTCGGCACGCTCCCCGGCAAGCTCGCCGACTGCTCGCTCTCCGACCCCGCCATGTGCGAGATCTTCCTCGTCGAGGGCGACTCGGCCGGTGGGTCGGCCAAGCAGGGGCGCAACCGCGAGTTCCAGGCGATCCTCCCGCTGCGCGGCAAGATCATCAACGTCGAGAAGGCCCGTATCGACAAGGTCCTCTCCAACGAGGAAATCCGCACGATCATCACGGCGCTCGGCACGGGGATCAAGGAAGAGTTCGAGATCGAGAAGGCGCGCTATCACAAGGTCATCATCATGACCGACGCCGACGTCGACGGCGCGCACATCCGCACCCTGCTGCTCACGTTCTTCTTCCGGCAGATGCGCGAGCTCATCGAGGCCGGCTTCGTCTACATCGCGCAGCCGCCGCTCTATCGCGTGGCCAAGGGGAAGCAGGAGTTCTACGCCTACGACGAGAAGGAGCGCGAGTCGTACTCCGAGCGCCTGGGCGGCTCCGACCGGTCGTCGGTCAACATCCAGCGCTACAAGGGCCTCGGCGAGATGAACAAGGAACAGCTCTGGGATACCACGATGGACCCGGAGCGCCGGACCCTCATGCGCGTGGGGATGGAGGATGCGGTCCTCGCCGACCAGATCTTCCAGACGCTCATGGGCGACGATGTCGAGCCGCGTAAGGCCTTCATCGAAGCCAACGCCAAGTTCGTCAGCAACCTCGACATCTAACGTCGAACAAGTCGAGGCCAAGCGGGTAGGGATCACGGGGCGCACTGCAATCGCGGTGCGCCCCATCCGTTTTCACTTAGGGTTGCGTCTCGCGGCGTCCGTTCCCTGATTATTGGTCAGGGCGGCGACGCACGCCTCCCATGTTCCCCTTACGGAGAACTCGACATGAAACACATGGCACTCGTCGCGGTCGCCACGACCGCCCTTCTCTCCACGCTCGCCACGCGCGCCGACGCGCAGGCCTGCCTCGGACTCGGCTCGCTCACTGCACAGCCGACCAACGCCACCTTCACCGCGCTCTTCAGCGACGGTAGCAAGGCCCTCGACGCGCGCGTCGGCTTTGGTTCGTCCATCGCCTTTGGCGGCGTGTCGGCGCAGCTGCAGGACTATGACGGCATCGACGGGACCGGCAAGTCGATCGGTGTCGACGGCGGCCTTTCGTTCATCACCGGCGCCAGCCGCAACATCACCTTCTGCCCCATCGCCTCGCTCGGCTACACCTCCCTTCCCGACGGCGGGAGCTCCGCCTACAGCGCCAGCACCACCGACGGCGCCGCAGGTGTGGCGATCGGTGCCCGCGTCGGCACGACCTCCTCGGTCGCGCTGATTCCATTCGCGTCGCTGCAGGGTGTGTACAGCCGCATCTCCATCGACGGGCCGAGCGGCGGCTCTGGATCGGACAACGACACGTACGGCCTCCTGTCGGGCGGTGTGAGCTTCGTCCTGAGCTCGAGCGTCCTGATTCGCCCGGTCATCACCCTGCCGCTCGGCCTCGAGGGGTCCGATCCGTCGTACGGAATCGGCGTATCGTTCGGCTTCGGCAAGCGGTAAGGGCGACGCCCTTCGGATGCGCGACGCGAACGAACCGACGCTGGCCGTCTTGCTCGCGTCGCTGAGCCGCCGGGTCCCCGACTGGGGGCTGGTCGCTATGGCCGTGGGCGGTCTTGTCACGACGGCGGCGATCCTCCTGTTCGACCCGCCATGGTGGCGCATCGTGACCGTCTCCGCCCTGCTTTCTGCGTTTGGAGCGTGGGGGATCGGCGAGCGCGAACGCGGGGCCACGGGGACGCGAGGGGTGGTGTTCGCCGTCATGCGCTCGGTGGCCGCGGTCGCCAGCGCCGGCACCCTGGTGATCCTGGTGCTGCAGTTCTTCGGGACCGTGCTCGGGACCTGGATCTCGTAACGCCGACAGCTGGAACAGCATCGCGCCGCGCCCCACGAAGGGACGCGGCGCGATTCGCGTGCGGACGAATGCCCGCCGACGCGCGGTGCCGCGTGCGCGATCGCGCTACGCGTTGTCCTTCGCGTAGTTGGACAGCACGCGTGCGTACGTGACGTGCACGGCGACGATGGCCGCGATCGGGACGGCGATGCCGAGGTAGGCAATCATCGCGTGCACCCCGTCGATGCCGCCGGTTGCCGTGGGGGTGGAGACCCAAGCCAGGAGAGCGTAGAGCCCCACGCATCCGGCGGCAACCGCCAGTGCTCCGAGCGACGCGAGCTTGGCGTACTTCTTCATGTCGATATCCATGGCGTCCTCGGTAGGGTGACGACGGTGAACGTGCGGTGTGACGCCCCCGGTTCCCGGCGCGCCGTGGCGCGGAAGATGACGCCGGGGCGCCCACGAGAAAAGGGGCGCAAAGCAGCACACGGGAAGCGACGAATCACGCTCCCGCGCGACGCCGCGAGACGGTATGATTGCCGCGCCCTTCGCCCGTGGCGGCGAGGTCCCTCGTTCACCCGGAACCGCACCCATGTCTGTCTCTTCTTCTCGTCGCGCCGTGAGCCGCGGCTTTGCGCCTGGCGTCGCCGTCCTCGCGGTCGCGATGTCGGCGGTCTTCACCTCCCCGTTGGCAGCCCAGACACGACGCCCGACCGCCGCGGCGGCGCCAGTCACGCCAGCATCGGTCGCCGAATCCACCTTCACTGGCCTCGCCTTCCGCAACATCGGCCCGGCCAACATGTCGGGACGCATGGCCGACATCGAGGGGGTCGCAGGCGACCCGTCGATCCTGTACGCGGGGAGCGCGTCGGGCGGGATCTGGAAGTCGCTGAACGCCGGGACGACGTGGACGCCGATCTTCGACAAGCAGTCGGTGCAGTCGATCGGCGACCTCGCGGTGGATCCGACCAATCACGAAGTGGTGTACGTCGGGACCGGTGAGGGGAACGTCCGCAACTCGGTCTCGTTCGGCGACGGCGTGTACAAAACGACCGACGGGGGACGCACGTGGACGCATCTCGGGTTGCGCGACACGCGGCATATCCCACGCGTGGTCATCAACCCGAAGGACCCGCGCAAGGTGTACGTCGCGGCGATCGGCCACGCCTTCGGGCCTAACGAGGAGCGCGGCGTCTTCATGACCGAGGACGGCGGCGAGACCTGGAAGAAGTCGCTGTACACCGACAACCGGCACGGCGCCTCGGACCTCGACATCGACCCGCAGAACCCGAACATCCTGTACGCCGGCCTGTGGTACTTCGACCGCAAGCAGTGGACGCACCGCTCGGGCGACGAGAACGGCGGTGTGTACCGCTCCACCGACGGCGGGCGTTCGTGGCAGAAGATGACCAAGGGGCTCCCCAAGCTCATGGGGCGCATCGGCATCAAGGTGGCGCCGTCCTCGCCCAACGTGGTGTATGTGGTGGCCGAGACCCGGGAGGGCTACGTCTTTCGCTCCGACGACCACGGCGAGACCTGGCACAAGGTGAGCGACAACGCCCACACGCTCGGGCGCGGCTTCTACTACGCCGACCTGCGCGTCGATCCGCAGAATGCCGACCGCCTGTACACGTTAGGCATGTCGTACATGGTGTCGATCGATGGCGGGTCGAACTTCAAGGCGGTCACGGGCAATTTCCACGGCGACCACCAGACCATGTGGATCGACCCGCTCAATCCCAAGCGCCTCTACATGGGGGACGACGGCGGATTGAACGTCTCGTATGACCAGGGCAAGACGTGGGAGTGGTTCCAGAACCTCCCTGTGGGCCAGTTCTACCAGCTCAGCTACGACATGCGGGAGCCATTCTACCATGTCGCTGGCGGGCTGCAGGACAACGGCGTGTGGACCGGGCCGTCGCGCACGCGTGGCGCCGCGGTGATGGCGACCGACTGGCGTTTCATCCAGAACGGCGACGGCTACTACGCCGTGTCGCACCCCGATGACCCGGATCACTTCCTCTCCGACTACCAGGCCGGCGGGATCCAGGCGACGAACCTGAAGACCTACGAGCAGCGCGAGGCGTCGCCACAGGTCAAGCGCATGGACGGCTACTCGGCCGACTCCAACGCCGTGCGCTTCAACTGGAACGCGCCGATCGTCCAGTCGCCGCACGACAAGCGCGTCGTCTACTTCGCGGGTAACATCGTGTACCGTTCCACCGACTGGGGGAAGTCGTGGACCGCGCTCTCGGGCGACCTGTCGAAGAACGACAAGTCGCGCCTGGGCGACGCCGGCGGACCAATCCTCAAGGAGAACACGGTGGCCGAGTACTACGGCAACGTGTATTCGCTCGCCGAGTCGCCGGTCCAGAAGGGGGTGATCTGGGCGGGGACGGACGATGGCAACGTCCAGGTGACGCAGGACGATGGGAAGTCGTGGGTGAACGTCGCGCCTAACGTGGCAGGCATCGGCGCCGACGCCGTGGTGAGCGGGATCGAGCCGTCGCGCACGGCGGCCGGGACCGCCTACGTCGCCTTCGAGCGCCACATGATGGACGACTTCCGCCCGTACGTCTACAAGACGACCGACTTCGGGCGCACATGGAGCAACATCAGCGGCAACCTCCCGGCCGCAGCCTATGTGCAGGTGATTCGCGAGGACCCGAAGAACCCCAACCTGTTGTATGCCGGGACCGAGTTCGGACTCTACGTCTCGTGGACCGGCGGGACCTCCTGGACGCGCTTGCGCCTCAAGAACCTCCCGTCAGTCGCCATCCACGAGGTCCTCGTGCATCCGCGCGACAACGACCTGGTGCTGGCGACGCACGGACGGGCGATCTGGGTCCTCGACGACGCCACGCCGGTGCAGCAGATGTCGGCGCAGGTGGCCGCCAAGGCGTCGCACCTCTTCCCGATGCGCGCCGCCGTCCGCTACAACCAGGGCGACCAGCAGTGGAACTACGGGAACAAGCAGTTCCGCGGGCAGAACGCCCCGTACGGGGCGGTCATCACGTACTGGCTGGGGACCAAGCCGGCGGCCGACTCGCTGGTGAAGGTCGAGATCCTCAAGGACGGCTCGGTGATCCGCACGCTCAAGCGCCCGACCGCCGATGCTGGCTTCAACCGCATCACGTGGGACCTGCGCATGGACGCCCCCAAGGTCCTCAGCGACATGCCGGCCGACAGCGCCGATCCCGGCGACTGGCGTTCGCGCCCGATGGGACCGCAAGTCCTCCCGGGGCAATACGCCGTACGCCTGACGGTGTCGGGGGCAGCCTCTGAGCAGCCCCTCACGGTGCGCATCGATCCGTCGTCGGGGCTCGGCGAGGCCGAGCTGCGCCAGCAGTTCGAGCAGGCGACGCGCCTGAACGCAGTGATCGCCTCGCTGATCGACACGGAGCGCAACCTGGTCGCCTTGAAGGGGCAGATCGAGGAACGTCGCGCGTCGGGGAAGGAAATGCGCGGCGATGCGGCCCGGGAGATGGCTGGCGCTGCCGGTGAGGAGATCGTGAAGCTCGACAGCGTGCGCTTGCAGCTGACGCGCCCCCGTTCGGACGTGATCCCCTTCTATTCCGAAGGGCCTCGCCCGCTCGAGCGCGCGATGTCGCTGATGGGCAGCATCGACAACGGCCTCACGCCGGTGATCGCCGCCCAGCGCGAATACATGGGCGACGTGCGCCGCGACGCACAGACCGTGATCGACATGGTGGAGAAGCAGGTGAACGCGAGCGTGAGCCGCATGAACCCGCTGCTCAAGTCGTTAGGCCTCCCGGAGCTGGCGCCGCCACCGAAGAAGGCAACGGCAATGTAAGAGGATCAGAAGACGGGAAGACGAGAAGACGAGAAGACGAGTTCGATCTAGCACGGCGCCGAGTCCCACGCCCGAAGGTCGTTATCTCGTCTTCTCGTCTTCCCGTCTTCCCGTCTTCTGTTCTTCCGCCCCTACATCACCTCGGCTCGACGAACACCGGAAACTCCGAGGTCCGCACCCATGGCTCCGCCTCGTACGGCTCGACGCCGGCCTTGGTCACGCGGTGCGAGACCAGCGGGAGTGGCGGCTCGGCTTCCTCGGCGATGACGAAGGCGTCGGTCAGCGCCGCCATGCCGGCGGCGATCCCCGCCTCGTCTCGCGAGAAGATCGTCGCCAGCGGCTCGCCCACACGCACGACGTCGCCAGGGCGGGCCCGAATGACGAAGCCCACGCTCGGGTCGATCGCGTCCTCCATCCGTGTGCGCCCCCCGCCGAGGGCGATGATCCCGCGTCCCACCGCCCGCGGTTCCACGCGCGCGATCACGCCGGCGCGTGGCGCCGTGTAGATCTCGACCTCGCGCGCCTGCGGCAGTCGCGACGGGTCCTCGACGACGTTCGCATCACCCCCCTGCGCCGCAATGATCCGCTGGAACATCTCGGCGGCGCGCCCGCTGGAGATGGCGACCTCCATCTTGCGCCGCGCCTGGTCGGTGTTGGCGGCAACGCCGCCGAGGACGAGCATCTCCGCGCCTAACGCGTAGGTGACCTGCATCAGGTCGGGCGGCCCCTCGCCGCGCAGCGCGTGGATCGCCTCCTCGACCTCGAGGGCATTCCCGCAGGCGCGGCCGAGCGGGCGGTCCATGGCGGTCATCAGCGCCACCACCGGGCAGCCATGCGCCTCGCCCAGGTCGATCATGAGCCGCGACAGCTCCACCCCGCGATCGAAGTCGGGGATGAAGCTCCCGGAACCGCGCTTGATGTCGAGCACGAGCCCCGTGAGCCCCTCCGCGAGCTTCTTGCTCATGATCGACGCCGCGATCAGCGGGATGCTCTCCACCGTGCAGGTGGCGTCGCGCAAGGCGTACAGCTTGCGGTCCATGGGCGCGATCTCCTCGCTCTGCCCGATGAGCGCGCAGCCGATGTCCTCGAGCTGCCGGCGCGCCTGTTCGAGCGAGAGTCGCGTCTGGAAGCCGCTGATGGATTCGAGCTTGTCCAGCGTCCCCCCTGTGTGCCCGAGCCCGCGCCCGGACATCATCGGGACGACCAGCCCCAGCGAGGTGACCAGGGGGGCCAGGATCAGCGAGACCTTGTCGCCCACCCCGCCGGTGGAGTGCTTGTCGATGCGCCCCGCCGCGAGATGCGAGAGATCGAGCGACTTCCCGCTATCGAGCATGGTCTGGGTCAGCGCGCCGACCTCGTCACGGTCGAGCCCGCGAATGAAGGCCGCCATCAGGAACGCGGCCATCTGGTACTCGGTCATGCTCCCCGACGTGAAGGCGTGCGCGAGCGCCTCCCACTCCGGTGCGGAGAGGCGGCCTCCATCGCGTTTCCGTTCAATCAGGCGCTGGGCAAGCATGTGCGGCTCGTTTCGGGTATGTTCACGGACCCCCACGACCTCAACCACGGCGCCTTGCCGGGCGCCTCATAGCGGAGACGTGGCGTTCCCTCATGTTGCATCTGAAAAACTTCGGGTCACTCGTTCTGGCCGGGGCGCTTCTGCTCCCGGCCCGCTCCGGCGCGCAGGGCGCCGTCGATCACGTCGCCCTCGGCGACCGTGAAGCCGCGGCGTTCAACTCCGCCGCGGCACTCACGCACTACGAAGCGGCCGTGGCCGCCTCCCCCCGCAACGGCGAGGCGCTGGGCAAGGCCTCGCGCAGCGCCGTGGACATCGGGGAGCAGACCGCCGACGGCCCCCAGCGGACCGAGTACTTCCGCAAGGGAGAGCAATACGCCCGCCGAGCCGTCGAGGCAAGCCCTAACGATCCTGAAGCGCACTTCCACCTGGCGCGCGCCCTGGGGCGCACCGCCCTCACCTTGGGCGTCCGGGACCGCGTGAAGTACGCCAACGAGATCCACGCCCAGGCACTCGAGGCGCTCCGGCTCGATCCCAACCACCCCGGTGCCCTCCACGTGATCGGCATGTGGAACGCCGAGGTGATGCGGTTGAGCGGCGTGGAACGCTTCTTCGCCAAGAACGTGTTAGGCGGGAAGGTGTTCGGCCAGGCCAGCTGGAAGGACGCCGTGGCGAGCCTCGAGAAGGCGGTCGCGGTCGATCCGGACCGGCTGACCCATCACCTCGACCTCGGCATGATCTACCTCGACGTGGGCGAGAAGGCAAAGGCGCGCGCCCAGTTCGAGTTCGTGGTCCGCGGCAAGCAGGGCGACGTGAACGATCCCGGCTACAAGCGCCAGGCCGAGGCGGCCCTGCGCAAACTCCAGCGCTAGCAAGGACGGACGCATGAGCGGCTCGCGTGATCGAACGGTCCTGATCGTCGAGGACAACGAGGACAATCGCATCGTCTACTCGACCATCCTTCGCCATCACGGCTTTCGCGTCAGCGAGGCGCTCGATGGTGAGGAGGGGATCGCGAAAGCGCGACGTGAACTCCCCGACATCATCCTGATGGACATCTCCATTCCGCTCATCGACGGATGGGAGGTCACGCAGACGCTCAAGCGCGAGGCAGCGACCAGTCACATTCCCGTCATCGCCCTCACGGCGCACGCCATGCCGGGTGATCGCGAGCGCGCGATGGAGGTGGGGTGCGACGGGTATCTCGCCAAGCCGTGCGAACCGCGCGCCGTGCTCGCGGAAGTGAATCGGTTGATCAACCAAGTCCGGAGTTGACCCCCGCGGGCGTCGCGCTCCAAGCGCGATGCCCGTGAGCGCGGGTGACCCGTGTCACGGATGGGGCGCGAGGGGGCGCACGCTATGACGTGCGGTGCATCTCGCGCGTCTTTACAGGCGAGCCCGCTTGATCCCGCGAGCGCTCGCTTCCGCCCGCCGCGACGTCGCCCAGCGCATGCCCCAACCCGCTGCACTCACCCTCGATCAGACGGCGTCCGACCCATCGGCGCTCGAGGTCACGCGACTGCGCGAGCGGGTCGACGAGCTCACCCGCGAGCGTGACCAGCTGCTGGTCGTCATCGACCTGCAGCAGGAGCTCGGCGGTGCGTTGCAGGTGGCGGAGGTCCTCCAGCGCCTTGCCCGCCGACTGGGCGAGCTGTTCGGACTCGATCGCGCGTCGATCTACCTGGGGGGCGAGGGCAAGCACCAGGTGCGCCTCGTGGCAACCTACGAGGATCCCACGATCAGCAACGTGGTGGTCGACCTGGCCCGCTATCCCGAGCTGGCCGACGCCTTCAGCTCTGGCGAGACGATCGTCATCCCCGACGCGGTCGCCGATCCTCGCTTCGCCGCAATGCGCGACGCGCTCGACCTCCGAAGCGTCCGCTCGATCATCGTCGTCCCGATGCGTTCGCGCGGCGGGGTGATCGGGGCCATCGTGTTGCGCACCGAACGCGGCGGGGTCCCCTTCTCGACCTCCGACATCCAGTTCTGCGAGGTCATCGCCGGGCTGACGGCGCGCGCGCTGCGCAACGCCCACCGCTTCGAGCAGGTGCAGCGGGCCAACGACGCCGAGGCCGAGCGCCGTCGCCGCGTGGACCTCGAGCGCATCGCCTTCGTCGCCTTCCTCCGCCGCCTGGTCTCGCGCTACACCCGCAGCGACGACCAGAAGTGGGCCGAGACGCTGTTGCCGCGTGAGAGCGACGACGAACTCGAGCGCCTCGTGTCGGTCGCCATGCAGGTCATCGAGGAAGAAGCCAGGGGATAGGACCCCGGTCCGCGCACGGTCTGCCGGCGTGCTGGCCGCGTCGGCGCGCTCTCGCTAGTTTGACATGCGGTGCCGTCATCGACATGCGGCACGCCGGGTGCACGAGCACGTTCCCCCAGCCAGCGTCAAACCATGCTCATTTCCAAGGCGATGACCGCCGCGATGTGCGAGCAGATCGGCAACGAACTCGCCGCCTCCAACCAGTACGTCTCGATCGCAGTGTATTTCGACGGCGAGGGGCTCCCCGCCCTGGCCAAGCACTTCTACAAGCAGGCCGCCGAAGAGCGCCAGCACGCGATGCGCTTCGTGAAGTACCTCGTGGACGCCGGCGCCACCCCGGAGATCCCGGCGATCCCCGCCCCGCGCGCCATCTTCACGTCGGCCGAGGACGCGGTGCGGCTGTCGCTCGACTCCGAGATGCGCGTCACGGCCCAGATCAACGCCCTCATGGACCTGGCGATCAAGGAGAGTGACCACCTCTCCAAGAACGCGCTCGAGTGGTTCATCAATGAGCAGCGCGAGGAGGTGTCGAGCATGGACACGCTCCTGCGCATGGTGAAGCGCGCCGGCGAGCCCGGACTGTTCTTCGTGGAGAACTTCCTCCTCCAGGGCGGGCTCGAGGAAGGGCCCGCCGAGGGCGAGGCGGAAAGCGAGGCGTAGTCCCCTGGCTTGACGCGTGAACGGGTCCGGCGCGCTTGTCGCCGGGCCCGTTCGCCGTTTGCTTCTTGCGCACGTCCTCTCGCCCCCGTCCTCCGGTCTTCCCGACGCATGGCTTCGCCCACCAAACGCGCTGCCGAACTCCGCGCCCTGCTCGATCGCGCGTCGTACGAGTACTACGTCCTCGACCGGCCGTCGATGTCGGACGCCGAATACGACGTGCGGTTCCGTGAGCTGCAAGCCATCGAGCGCGAGCATCCCGAGCTGCGCACCCCCGACTCCCCCACGCAGCGCGTGGGGGCGGCGCCGGTCAGTGCACTCCCGAAGCACACGCACCACGTGCCGATGCTCTCGCTGGACAACGCCTTCTCCAACGAGGAGCTGCAGGCCTGGGAGGATCGCCTCGTGCGCCTGGCGGGAGAAGAGGTGCGACAGGCCGGCTACTCCGCCGAGCTCAAGATCGACGGGGCCGCGGTGAGCCTCCTCTACGAGGACGGGGTGCTCGTGATGGGCGCCACGCGCGGCAACGGGTCGGTGGGCGAGGACGTCACCCCGAACATCCGGACCGTGCGCGACGTCCCCCTGCGCCTGCGCGGGGACGACGTGCCGGCGCGCATCGAGGTCCGCGGCGAGATCTACTATCCGTTCGACCTGTTCGAGCGCATGAACGAACAGCGCGTGCAGGCGGGTGAGCCCGTCTTCGCCAATCCGCGCAACGCGGCCGCGGGGACGCTGCGGCAGCTCGACCCGGCCATGACCGCCACGCGCCCGCTGCGTTTCTTTGGCTACACGATGATCGCCGCGCCGGGCGAGACGCTCCGCATCGAAACCCAGAGCGAGGTGCTCGCCGCGCTCGAGTCGTGGGGGATCCCGGTGGCCCCGCACCGGCAGCGGTGCGCGACGCTGGCCGACGTGATGACCTGGGCACACCGCCTGGAGCACGAGCTCCGCGCGACGCTCAACTTCGCAATCGATGGCGGGGTGGTGAAGATCGACAAGCTCGCCCTCCAGGAAGACCTGGGGGTCGTCGGTGGGCGCGAGCCCCGCTGGGCGATCGCCCGGAAGTTCGCCCCCGACATCGCCGAGACGCGCCTGCTCGAGATCCGCGTCAACGTCGGGCGCACCGGGGCGCTCAATCCGTATGCCGTCCTCGAGCCGGTGGAGATCGGCGGGACGACGGTCACCTACGCCACGCTGCACAACGAGGATCTCATCATCGCCAAGGACCTGCGCATCGGCGACACGGTCCAGGTGAAGCGGGCGGGCGAGGTCATCCCCCAGGTCATTGGCCCCGTCCCGGAGAAGCGCACCGGGGACGAGCAGCCGTGGCGCATGCCGACGCACTGCCCCGTCTGCGGCACCGCGCGCGTGCGCGACGAGGAAGAGGTCGCGTACTACTGCCCGAACGTCCGGTGCGAGGGGCGCCGCCTGGAGGGGCTGGTCCACTTCACGTCACGCGACGCGATGGACATCCGCGGGCTCTCCTACGCCCGCCTCGAGCAGCTGGTGAATGCCGGGCTCGTCTCCGACCCGTCGGACCTGTACGCCCTGGCGGTCGAGCAGATCGGGGCACTCGAGCGCTTTGCCGAGAAGAGCGCCCAGCTCCTCGTCGATGCCATCGCCGCCAGCAAGGCGCAGCCGCTCTCGCGCCTCCTCTTCGGGCTGGGGATTCGGCACGTCGGGGCGACCGCCGCCGAGCTCCTGGCGCGCCGCTTCGGGTCGATGGCGTCGCTGATGCGGGCCACCGAGGAGGAGATCGGCGAGGTACACGGGATCGGGACGATCATCGCCAAGTCGGTGGTCACGTACTTCGCCGATCCGACGGCCCGCGCCCTGGTCCATCGGCTGGAGGTGATGGGGCTCACGATGACCGAACCGCAGCCGGTGGCACAGGATGGTGCCCTCAAGGGGCATACGGTCGTCATCACTGGGACGCTGCCAACCCTCAGCCGGACCGACGCCGCCGCGATGCTCGAACGCGCCGGCGCCCGGGTGACCGACAGCGTGTCCAAGAAGACCAGCTTCCTGGTGGCCGGCGAGGCCGCCGGGAGCAAGCTTGACAAGGCCAACGCCCTCGGCGTCGAGGTGATCGACGAAGCCGAGATGCTGCGGAGAGTTGGACGCTAACCGAACGGGACACTCGCATGCCACAGCCGCTCGACCTCACTCGTCACGGGATGCTCGCCCTCACGCGCTCGTCGCTCGCGACGCTGCGCGCCGCCCTCCTGCGCGACGGCGGCCCCGATGCCGCGGTCTACCTCCAGGAAGCCGGCTACGCCGGCGGCGACGCCATGTGGGAGGCGTTCAAGCGCTGGCTCGCCGAACGCACCGACATCCCGGCGGAGTCGCTGGATGTCGAGAGCTTCGAGCAGCGCGCCACCGAGTTCTTCCGCGATGCCGGCTGGGGGAGCATCACGGTCGGCTCCATCGGCGACGTGGTCGCCACGCTCGACTCGAGCGACTGGGGCGAGGCCGATCCGCAAAGCGGGATGGACCATCCCTGCTGCCACCTCACCACCGGGATGTTCGCCGACCTGTTCGGCCGCGTCGCCGGCGCCCCGGTCGCGGTACTCGAGGTGGAATGCCGCTCGTCAGGTGCACCGCGCTGCCGCTTCCTCGTGGGAAGCCCGGCGGTGATGGAGCAGATCTACGACGAGATGGGGCGCGGCGAACCGTACGAGGATGCCATCGGCGCCTGTGCGTAGTCGCCCTGCAGATTAAAGTCGGCTCATCACGAGCCGAGACTCCAGAGGGGAGCGAGCAGCCAGGGGGCCGCACGCTCCCCTCCCGTGTATCCGCAGTAGCACCCGAGACCACCGCCCGTCACCGCTGTCGTATGTCGAAGCCCGTCGCTCCTACTCGCCCGCTCGATTCCATCTCGCTTCGCGCCCTCGAGTACTGCCCCGACGCCATCGTCGTGACGATGCCCGACATGGAGCTTCCTGGTCCGACGATCGTGTTCGTGAACAAGGCCTTCGAGTACCTAACGGGCTACAGCCGCTCGGAGGCGCTGGGGCGCAATCCACGCTTCCTCCAGGGGCCCGCCACGGATCGTCGCGTCCTCGACGCCATGCGACGCGCGGTGGGGCTGGGCGAGGCGTTCCAGGGCCAGATCGTGAACTATCGCCGGGACGGCTCGCCCTACGTCATCGAGTGGAAGCTCGCGCCCATGCGCGACTCGGCGGGGACGGTCACGCACTGGGTGGCAGTCCAGCGCGAAGTGATCCCCGCCGCGAGCGACGCGTCGGCGGGTGTGCTGGCAGGCGTTGCTGCTGGCGCTGGGGCCGGCGCCGTCGCTGGCGCGACCGCCGCCATACCCTCCCTCCCCGAGCGGGACATTCGGCAGTGGCTCGCGCGTCACCGTGCGAATGGCTCGGCCACGGAGCTCGAGCCGGGCGTTCGCGATCGCATCCCGTTCGCCAAGGACCTGTTGGTGCTCGTGGAGGCGGTGACCGAGTCGTGAGGCCAGGCACCAGGGCCGGAACGATCGCCCGCGGCGACATCCGACCCGGCGCGTCGCGCCGCCGCGCCTAACGCGTCTCGAAGTACTTGGGGTTCGCCACCAGCTCGCCGTCGACGAGCACCTCACGGTCCCACGGCAGGACGATGGTGCTCTCCGTGGCGAGCGCGTGGAAGTCTGGCTCGTAGGACCCCGTCTTGAACGAGACGGCGGTGCGCACCTCGGCGGCGCCGGCGTTCACGATGGCCGCCACCGCCAGGCGCATCGTCGCACCGCTGTCGCACGTCTCGTCGACGATCAGGACGCGGCGCCCGCGCACCTCGTGCGGGGCGGCGCCAAGGACCGAGGGCGTCTCGCGCACCTGCTGCTGGTCGCGACGGCTCACGAGGATCGAGCGGAACTCGCGCTCCAGAATCGCGGCGACGACCGCCCCGGGAATCACCCCCGCCGTGGCGACCCCGACGACGATCTCGGGGTCGTAGCTGCGCGCGACCTTGAGTGCGAGCGCACGGGAGAGCTCGCCGAACAGCGGCCACTCCACGTCAAACCGCCCCTTGGTGGGGTCGACCTCATAGCGTCGTGGCGACATCTCTCGTCCTCGGCGTGATCGTCGTGCGCGTGGGGCAGAACATCGGGCAGAACATCCGGCAGAACATCCGGGATGGTCATGGAGAGAACCGCGCGACGGACCGGCTGTGCGGCGCCCTCGTGGGCTAACCTAGCGACGCGCACCGGGGAGGGCGAGTTGGTGGATCTCTGACGCGGTCGTCGGGCGCCACCATGGTGCATTGTGGCGCACCACCAGCCACCACGATGGTGTTGTGTGGCGCACGACCGGGCGCGCCGCCGCGCGATGAGATCTCCGTCGTGCCTCGACGCGAAGCGTTCGTCCGGCGGTTGCTCATGCTGCGGCCGCGCGATAGCTTTGCGCCCGCAGCGCCGTGTCGCCCTCCCCACTTCGCATCGCAGGTCGCGAATGGGCCATCGCCGGCCTCCCCTCAGCCCAGCCTCGATCGCATGTCATGGTTGAGCCGCCTGTTTGGCGGCGGGAGCGAGAAGAGCAATCGGCGCCTCGACTACCTCAGTGAGGCGCTGACCCTCGAGAAGTCGGGGGACCTCGACGCTGCCCTGACGTCGTATCGGCTCGCCCTCCGCGAAAAGCCCGACGACCACAAGATCCTGATGAACATGGCCATCGCCTACTCGCGCCAGTCGCGATGGGACGAGGCCATCCGGTGCTACAAGCGCGCCCTCGAGGTCGAACCGTCGCTCGCTGGAGCGCACTACGGGCTCGCCTTCCTGCTCATCAAGCGTGGCGAAAAGGACGAGGCGGCCGTGCATCTCGAGGCCTTCCTCGCCTCCCCGCCCAAGAGCGCCGATCCAGCCAACATCGAGCACGCGCGCAAGGCGCTCGATGAACTGCGCGCGCCGCAGGTCGACGACTCGGCGGAGTCCCCCGAAGTCGAGCACTGACGTGGGGCGCGTCCTCGCGGTCGTCAGTCAGAAGGGAGGGGTCGGGAAAACCACGACGTCAGTGAACCTTGCCGCGGCCTTCGCCCGGCGCGGGCTCAAGACGCTCGTCATCGATGTCGACCCGCAGGGCGCCGTCCGGTACGGCATCGGCCTCCGACGCGGTCACCCGACGTACGGCTTCGCCGACTACCTCAACGGGGCGCGGTCGCTCCGGGAGATCATCCTCCCGACCGCCCTCCCCTGGCTGCGGGTGATTCTCGCCGGGTCGGTCTCCGACTCGTCCGATCACAGCTTCTACCAGCAGCTCATCGCCGAGACGTCGGTGCTCAAGGACCTGCTGGCGACCGCGCGGGAGCGCTGCGACGTGGTCGTCGTCGACACCCCCCCAGGGCTCGGCGCCATCGTGCATCGCGTCCTCGAGGCCAGCCAGCACGTCATCGTGCCGCTCCAGTGCGAACCGCTCGCGCTGCAGACGACCCCCCAGATTCTGCGGGGTATCCAGGAGATCGTGGAACGCAATCGCGACCTCACCCTGGACGGGCTGCTCCTGACGATGTTCGAACCGACCCACCCCTCGTCGCAGCGCGTCGCCGACTACGTGCGGGAGCACCTCCCCCGCAACATGGTCTTCGACGTCGTCATTCCGCGCACCGAGGCGGCGCTCGAGGCCTTCGCCGCCGGGCAACCGGTCGTGCTCCGAACGCCGGCCGACGCCGCAGCGCAGGCGTACATCAACCTCGCGACGCTGCTCTCGGAGCGGTTCCGGTGATTCGCCGCTGGCAGCCCCTCGCGTGCCTGGCCCTCGTCGCCGGCACGACCTCGTGCATCGACCTCAGCGTCGATCCGGCCGAAGTCGCCTCCATCGAATTCGTCGCCCCGGCGAACCCGTCGCTCGTGCGCGGCGACACCCTCGTCGACACCCTCGGCAGGGCCGATCGACTCGTCGCGCGGGTGTACACCGCCGACGGTGATCTCGTCGCCGATGCGCCGGTCTATTTCGTCGCCACCGACACGTTGGTGAAGGTCGTCAACGGGAATAGAATCGTCGCCGCCGATACCACCGGAACCAGCAAGGTGTACGCGGTCTCCGGGCAATTGCAGAGCATCGCGCGCAGTCTCTCGATCATCCGGCGCCCCGACTCGATCGCCTTCAACGGGACCGGGCCCGACACGCTCCGCCTTCGCCCGCCCACCGCCGGTACCGCCATCGACACCTCCAAGTCGGTCGCCGTGACGGTGCGCGCCGGAACCGGTTCCGCCACCCCGGTTCGGGTGAAGTTCGAGTTGCTGCGTCGCGGCGTCGTGCTCGCCCCAGGCGACACGGGGACCTACGCCCTCGTCAGTTCGGGGGCGCGCATATCCCCGATCGACACCACCGATGGGAGCGGAATCGCGTCGCGCATCGTGCGCGTGCGCACCGCGACCGGCGCGTCGGTCACCGACACCCTCGTGGTGCGCGCGTCGGTCACGATGGGCGGAGCGCTCAAGGACAAGCCGGCGCTCCGCACCGTCCTGATTCTCCCGGCTCCGTAGCGGTCGCCGGGCGGTCTCGTGGCGCCTTCGCGCGTCACGGGCCGGATGTTTCGTTCGATCGCACCGAGTCCACGGTTCCGCTCGCACGACCCATTCGACAAGTTCCGCGCCGAGCATCGGTGTCCGATGTCCGGCCCCGCGAAATGTCCACCGGCCCATCCGCCGGTCGACCCGCCGGTCCACCCGACGTCGATCAACGTTCGATCGACCATACGAAACCGTCGCAGGAGTCTTCGATGTACGCACGCGGAGGCCCACGCCCGCCGGAAGGGACGCTCACCTCGCTCTTCCTGGATGCGCTGCGGAAGTACGACAAGCCCGACGCGATGCTGCACCGCGTGGCCGTCAACTCGTGGCGCCCGATCTCGCATCGCACGATTCACGAGCGGGTGCGGCGTATCGCGTTAGGCCTGCACGAACTGGGGATCGCGCGGGGCGACCGCATCGCCATCCTCTCGGAGAACCGCCCGGAGTGGGCGATCGCCGACTTCGCCTGCCTCACCGCCGGGCTGACCGACGTCCCGATCTACCCCACGCTCCCCGCTGAGCAGATCCCGTACATCCTGAACGACTCGGGAGCCGTCGCGATCTTCGTCTCGAACCTGGCACAGGCCGAGAAGATTGCGACGATCCGCGAGCAGGTGCCGGGGCTGCGCCTGGTGATCGCCTTCGACGACAGCGCGCGCGCGCAGTCGGACCTGTCGCTCGCCGACGTGGAATCGCGTGGCGCCGGGATCGACACGCCGGCGGCAGCCGAGGCGTGGGAGCGCGAGGCGCGTGCCGTGAAGCCGGGCGACCTCGCGACGATCATCTACACCTCCGGCACCACCGGCGCACCGAAAGGTGTGATGCTGTCGCACGACAACTTCTGGTCGAACGTGCGCGCGACCGCCGACCTCCTGCCGATGTCGGGGAGCGAAGTCGCCCTCTCGTTCCTCCCGCTCTGCCACATCTTCGAGCGCACCGGCGACTACTGGTTCTTCCTCACCGGGACCTCGATCGCCTACGTCCCGTCGTTCGACCTGGTCCCCATCTGCATGCAGGAAGTGCGGCCGACGATCGCGATGTCGGTCCCGCGCCTCTACGAGAAGATGTACGCTCGCGTGCTGGAGAACGCGCTCTCCGGCAGTGGCACGAAGAAGCGGATCTTCTTCTGGGCCCGCGGGGTCGCCGACCGCTGGGCCGACGAGAAACTCTCGGGGCGCGAGCCCTCGGACTTCCTCGCCGTGCAGTACGCGATCGCGCAGCGGCTCGTCTTCTCCAAGCTCAAGGCGCGCACCGGCGGCCGGTTGCGCTACTTCGTCTCCGGCGGCGCCCCGCTCGCCAACGAGATCAACAAGTTCTTCTACGCCGCCGGTCTCACGATCCTCGAGGGGTACGGGCTTACCGAGACCTCGCCGGTGATCGGGGTGAATACCCCGGCCAACTTCCGCATCGGGACGATCGGCAAGCCGGTGGACGGCGTCGAGGTGCAGATTGCGGCTGACGGAGAGATCCTCACCCGCGGCCCGCACGTCATGAAGGGCTACTGGAACAAGCCCGAGGCGACGGCCGAGGCGATCAACGGCGACGGCTGGTTCCACACCGGCGACATCGGGGTCATCGAGGACGGCTTCATCCGCATCACCGACCGCAAGAAGGACATCATCGTCACCGCCGGCGGGAAGAACATCGCCCCGCAGCCCATCGAGAACCTGATCAAGACCAACAAGTACGTGAGCCAGGCGGTCATGATCGGCGACCGCCGCAAGTTCCCCGTCCTGCTCGTGGTCCCCAACTACGACAACCTGGAGAAGTGGGCCGCCCTCAAGGGGCTCCTCTGGACCGATCGTGCGCAGCTCCTCCAGATGCCCACCGTGCTGGCCAAGATGGACAAGGAGGTGCGCAAGCAGCTCACCGGGCTCGCCTCTTTCGAAACACCGAAGAAGATCGCGCTCCTCGAGCACGACTTCACCGTCGAGTCGGGGGAGATGACGCCCACGCTCAAGGTCAAGCGACGCGTCGTCGACCAGAACTACAAGGCGCTGATCAACGCGCTCTACGAGGAAGAGGTCGCCGTCTAGCGCGCAGTGGTGCCCGCTGCCTAACGGCGACGGAGCGAGACCGGGGCGCTCGCCGCGCCTGAACTCTCGGCGACCCACTCGCGCGCGTCGCGCGCCAGCTCGCGCGCGCCGTCGGGGAGGGGCGCCGTCACCGGGGCGACCAAACGCCCCCCCGTGCGTAGCGCCCGAACGACCGCCCGCACGGTGGCCGCGCGGCTCGCCGTCGCCTCGTCGAGCCACGCCGCGCGCAGCGCCCCCGCCGCCACCGGGAGCCCGTCCGCGATTCGAATCGCCGAGGGAGGGCGCACGCCCCCACTCACCCACACCGGCGCGTTGAG
>ERZ795044.806-NODE-806-length-29316-cov-5.429753_pt1 | contig 29316 bp, 30 predicted proteins | sample MGYA00375128_ERZ795044 | MGnify/ENA primary metagenome ERZ795044 (study PRJEB30173, sample SAMN05720213) | anaerobic digester metagenome | isolation source: active sludge of municipal wastewater-treating anaerobic digesters | place: USA | collected 2014-12-22 ...
TATTCATTTCTCGTTTTTAATTATTTTTATTGCTCTACCTTTAATTATTGCAGTAGCAATTTTTTTGTAAGCTTTATCTAAAATTCGACCAAAGGTTGGTTGAGAAATTTTCATTTTCTTGGCCGCTTCAATCTGGTCTAATCCATCGACATCATGAAGTTTTAAGGCTTCTAATTCGTCATGAAATAACTCTTCTTCTTCTAATGAAGATATAGGGACACCCCGGGGTTTAAAATACAAAACCTCGGGGTTGAAGCAAAGACGGCGAGGACGTAAAGGTCTGGGCATAATTATTTTGAATTTCGACCACGACCACAGCCACGACCACAACCGCGTCCTTGACCTTTTGTAACACCTGTGCAGCCACCTAAGCCGCGACCGGTTCCTGGACCTTCACCGTTTGGCCCTGTTCTATCTTTGTTTGGCATATTGCCTCCTTAGATAAATTAATAATGAATATATATTCATTATAGTAAATATAAAGAATATGTCAAGAGTAGGAATGAGAAAAACACTTATTTTTTATACCAGCAGGCGGCGAGGTAGGTGGTGATGGGAACGGCGAGGACAAGGCCAATACTACCAACAAGAGTGCGAACAATTTCTTCGGCAATAAATTCATAATTTAATATTTCAGAAGCGGGGTGAGGATTATTGATAAAAATAAGAAGTAAGGGTAGTGAAACACCAGCGTAAGCCAAAACAAGAGTGTTGACCATAGAAGCAATGTGATCGCGGCCAATATTCATGGCTTTGTGGTAAAGTTCTTTTTTACCTAAGTTTGGGGAAGTTTTGGCTAATTCCTCGACTATGGCGGATTGGGAAATGGTAATGTCATCAAGAACACCCAAAACACCAATGATAATACCGGCTAGAAGTAAACCTTTCATATTAGTAAGAGGGCCCATAGTGGCAAACAACATACCAGCTTCTTCGGAAGAAAGACCGGTAAGTTTGGTAAAATTTATAAAAAATATAGAGAGAATAGCGGTTAGAAATAGAGTAATAAATGAGCCAATAATAGCGACGGTAGTTTTTTTGTTGAGCCCGTGGGAAAGATAAAAAGAGATAGGAATGATGACAAGAGAGGCAGTGGTGGCGATTAATAAGGGATTGGATCCAGAGGCAATTTTTGGCAAGATAAAGGTAAACAAAACTATAAAGGTAAAAATCATGCCTAAGATAGCAGTAAATCCTTTCCATTTTGAAACAAGAATGATAATAGCGATAAAAATTATAGCCAAAAATCCAAGGCCGTCATGTCGGTTGTAGTCTAGAATAATAAATTCTTTTTGACCATCAAAATTTTGAGTCTCGGAAAGCATGACTTTTTCGTTTTGTTTGTAGCGAATAGTGTTGGCAATGGGTTGGTCGCCATTGACGACAATGACTTTATCCCCTTTTTTGTCACCAGAATTGATTGTCAACTCAAGTTTTTGATAAATTTGAGGATTATCCATGACTTCAATTTCTTTTTCCTCGATTATTTTAGAAATTTTGGCTTGATAGGTCGTGTCCATAGCTTATTATAAAGGAATTTTTGATTATATATTTTCAGATTAGATTCAGTTTCGCTGGCTAGAATAGAGTAATTAAAAATTCAATATTAAATAAATTATGGACAAAAAAGTAAAAACTAATCATGTTGCTGTAATGGCATTAGTAATATTTGTAATCGCGGTAGTCTGCAGTGGAGTTGGTTATAAAATTGGCGGAAAAATTTCGCAAGTAAAAAGATTTGCCCAATTTGGTCAAATGGGTCAAAAAGATGGTCAGATGCCCCGCCTTCGCCAAGGCTTCGGCGGGCAAGTAGGTCAAGGTAGACGCCACACTGAGGGTGAGATATTGTCAGTTGATGACAAAGGTGTGACGGTAAAATTGGCTGATGGCTCAAGCAAAATTGTCTTGTTTTCCGACAAAACTACTTTTGCTACCAGCTCAACTATTGATAAAAGTAAAATCGTAGTTGGAGGAAAGGTTGATATTGTCGGTGATCCAAATACTGATGGTAGTATCAGTGCGGCAAGTGTGCAGTTAATAAACTAACCTAGGAGGGCGCCGCCGTCGACGACGATTTGTTCACCGGTCATGTAGCTACTCATATCACTAGCTAAAAATAGAGCGACTTTAGCAATTTCGTCTGGGTCGCCGAGACGCTTCATGGGAATTTTAGCAGTGAAAGTACTAATGAGTGATTTATCAGTGGGAGTAGCACCAGGGGTAGCAATACCACCGGGGGCAATAGCGTTGACATAAATTTTGTGAGGAGCTAATTCGATGGCAACATTTTTGGTAAAGCCCCACATACCATGTTTGGAAGCGTCGTAATGAGCCAGGCCAATCATGGAAGGATGGAGAGCGTCGATGGAGGTAATATTGATAATTTTGCCACCTTGGCCTTGTTTGATCATCTGTTCACTGACATATTTGGTACAAAGAAAAGTGCCTTTTAAATTGACGTTGATAACTTTCATAAAATCTTCTTCGGTCATAACAGCTAAGGGCTGGAAAGGATAAATACCGGCGTTGTTGACAAGAATATCAATTTTTCCAAATGATTCAGTTGTTTTTGCCACTAGAGCAGTAATATCTGAGTTTTGGGAGATATCGGTTTTGACAAAAATAGCGGAGTCGGAACGAGCGGTGTTTAATTGAGCAACAGTGGCTTCGCCAGCTTCCTGATTAAAATCGGCGATAACAAGTTTGGCGCCGGCTTGATGGAGACGGAGAGCAATCCCCTGGCCAATACCCATAGCACCACCAGTAACAATAGCGACTTTGTCGCTTAGATTTAGAAGTTCGGAATTTGGAATGTTCATATAAGATTAGTATAAACTATAATGAATAAGATATGGATATTATTGCTAAATTAAAAGAAATGAAAATGGTGGGGAGAAGCGGAAGCACTTACCCTACCGGCGATAAATGGGAAACGGTGAAAAATGCCAAGTCGAGAAAAAAATATGTAGTCTGTAATGCTTCGGAAGGAGAACCGGGAACTCATAAAGATCATTATATTTTGAAAAATTATCCGGATAAAGTAATTGAAGGGATGAAAGTCGCATTGGAAACTATTGAGGGTAGTACCGGCATTATTTATATAAAAAGTGAGTTTTTGAAAGAATTTGGCGAGAAATTAAAAAAATTAATTGGCAATTTGCCGATTGTTTTGTTTGAAAAAAAAGGCGGCTATTTGGGTGGTGAGGAAACAGTAATTTGTGAGGTGATAGAGGGAAAAAGAGCAGAACCGAGAACTAAACCCCCCTATCCTTGCGAACAAGGGATTGAGGGATTTCCGACTTTGATAAATAATGTGGAGACTTTTTATGTCATTGCCAAGATTGTCGATGGTAGTTACAGAGACGAAAGATTTTATACGATTAGCGGCGAGGTAGAAAATGGTGGAGTATACGAATTTCCCTGTGAATGGACAATAAAAAAAGTCTTGGAAGAGATAGAGGGAATTCCTAAAAAAGATTTTTTTGTGCAAGCAGGCGGAGGAGCGGCGGGAGAAATACTGCTTGCCAATGAATTGGATAAAAAAATTGAAGGAATTGGAACAATTATCGTTTATGAAAAAGAAAAAACTGAGGCAAAAAAATTAATGGAAAAATTGATTGATTTCTTTTTGAAGGAAAATTGCGATAAATGTGTACCTTGCCGAGAAGGGGCAATAAGGATAAAAGAATTGTTGGAAAATAATAATATGGATAAGGAAATTTGGGATGATTTATTTTTTAGTTTGGAAAATACAAGTTTTTGTTATCTAGGAAAAAGCATTCCCAGGGCAATTAGAGGTTTGAAGGAGAAAATATTGGATGATAAAAATTGACGGCGTTGATTTTGATATTAGAGACAATGAAACAATTTTGGAAATTGCCCTGAGAAATGGAATTGAAATTCCCCAACTTTGCTATCATCCAGATTTGGAAGTAAAGGCAAATTGCCGAATTTGTGTAGTGGAAATTAAGGGAAGAAATGATTTGGTGACAGCTTGCAGTACCAAAGCAGTGGAGGGAATGGAAATTCTGACAAAATCGGACAAAATTGCCAGGGCGAGAAAAATAAATTTAGAATTAATATTTGCCCAACATAAGGAAGAATGCGATGATTGTGTCTGGAAATATGATTGTCAATTATTGAGATTGGCAAAAAAATATGAGGTTAAAATAAATAGATTTAAAGATAGAAAAAGTAATTTACCAAAATATATTTTTGGAAAAACGATAGATTTTGATTCCAGTAAATGTATCGATTGCCGGAATTGTGTGGAAATGTGTCATAAACAGGGGGTCGATTTCTTGGAACTGGAAGAAAAAGGAAATTTAACTTCGATTGTTCCCAGCACTAATCCAAAAAAAGATTGTGTTTATTGTGGTCAATGTATCACTCACTGCCCAGTGGGAGCTTTTGAAGGAGTGGGAGAATTTGAAGATATTGAAAAACCGTTAATGGATAAGGAAAAAATTGTGGTGGCGCAATTTGCACCATCAATTCGCAGTAGTTTGGGTGAAGAGTTTGATTTATTGCCAGGCGAAGTGGTAACAGGAAAAATTGTAGCGGCGTTGAGAAAATTAGGTTTCAATTATGTTTTTGATACATCGGTAGGAGCCGATTTTACGACGACGGAAGAATCGAAAGAAATTATTGAAAGAATCAAGGAAAATAAAAATTTACCGATTATGACTTCATGCTGTCCGGCCTGGGTGAAATTTATTGAATTTTATTTTCCAGAATTTATCCCCAATTTAACGACAGCAAAATCACCACAAATAATGTTGGGTGGACTTATAAAAACATATTGGGCAAAAGAAATGAAAATTGATCCAAAAAATGTAGTAGTGGTGTCGATAATGCCGTGTGTTTCAAAGAAATACGAGATTGAGAGAGAGGAGATCAAATCCCCTTCCCCCCGCAGCGGCGGGGGGCTTTCCCCTTTGACAAAAGGGGAACAAGATTTTGTTAAACCGGTGGATTTTGTGTTGACGACGAGAGAATTGGCCAGATTGATAATGAAAAATAAAATTGATTTCAAAAATTTGCCGGATGAGAATTTGGACAGCGCTTTTGGCGAGCCATCGGGGGCGGGAGTGATTTATGGGGCGAGCGGTGGAGTAATGGAATCGGCATTTCGGACAACTTATGAAAAATTATCGGGAGAAAAGTTATCAAAGGTAGAATTTGAAATGGTGCGGGGAATGGAAGGAATGAAAAAGGCAGAGGTAAAAATTGGAAATGAAACAAAAAAAATTGCCGTAATTAACGGATTGGGAAATGCCAAAAAGTTTTTGGGGGAATTGAAAAATGATAATTATACTTGTATAGAAGTAATGGCTTGTCCGGGAGGATGTATCGGCGGAGGCGGACAACCACTACCGTCTTTCCCCTATCATAGGCAAAAAAGAGCTGAGGGTTTGTATGGAATCGATAGAAAATTGGTAAATAGAAAGGCACATGAAAATCCGATTGTGAAAAAAATTTATGAGGAATTTTTGGATAAGGATGAGGAAGTGCGACGGGCTGTTTTGCATACATCGTACAAGAAAAAAGAGAAAGAAGGCAATTAAATCTCCCTCCCCTCGGCAAGCTCGGGGTTTCCCTCTTTGACGAAAGAGGGATGAGAACATGATATTATTTTATATATGACACAAACACAACAGAACTTATTGAAGGCGTTTGCGGGAGAATCGCAGGCACGAAATAAATATACCCAATTTGCCAAGATGGCAAGAAAGGAAAATCTGGAATTTATCGCTAGAGTGTTTGAGGAAACGGCAGAAAATGAGAGGGTTCATGCCGGAGAATTGTTTGAACTGATTACAGAAAAAGTGGTAGCACAGGGTGATTTGGAAATAGCGCCATTTTCGAAAAAGACAGTAGATAATCTTAAAATGGCGGCGGAGGGAGAAAAGTTTGAATGGACAAGTATGTATCCTGATTTTGAAAAAATGGCCAAAGAAGAGGGAGAGGCAGAACCAGAAAGATTGTTTTCAAAATTGAAAGAAGTGGAAAAGTTGCATGAAGAAAGATATATAATTTTGGCGAAAAAATTGGATGATAATACACTTTATAACAGTGAAGCGGAGTTGGAATGGAAATGTGTCAATTGTGGTTATATTCATAAAGGCAAAACGCCACCAGAAACCTGTCCTTTGTGTAAAAAACCATATACTTGGTACTATCCGATGGGATTGATAAAATAAATAAAATCTCCCTCCCGCCTAGGCGGGTTTCCCTCTTTGATAAAGAGGGACGAGAACCTTTTTACTGGGTTTCGGATTCGAGGCCGGTGAGTTCTTCTTCGTAAGCGTTATCTTGATCGGCGTCAATTAATTTTTGAAGATCGTCTTCGTTTTCGGCTTTGATAGTGACTGTGGGAGTCTCTGTTTTTTCCTCAGTTTGAGCCGGAGATGGTGTCGAAGTTGAGTTTTGGATAGTTTGGTTTTTGGGAAGATAACGAATAAGGATAATTACTAAAAGAACCAGTAATATGGCAAAAACAAGTTTGAGAGTATTTTTCATATTATTATTCCTCTTTGGAAATAAGTAATTTGACAGTATCGGAAAGAATTTTGCGCATGGCGTTTAAATCAGTTCTAACAGCTTTAACGGCGATGCGAAGTTCGGGCATGATTTTGCCGGGAGTTTCAGAAGTTAGAATTTCGCCGATTTTGTTTTCAAAATTATTCATATCATCCAAATAATCTTTGAGATATTGATTGATTTCCTCCAATTTATTGTTGGCCTTGGTCATATCTTCACCGGCGTCGGCTCTTGCCGCAATTCTTTTTTGGAGTTCGGTGTTGATGTTGTAAAGGTAGGCGTAACGAGATTGGAGTCCTTGTTTAATCTTGTTTTGATGTTGATTGATATTTTCGTAATTAAATTGTTTCTTGGTTGGTTTGCCGGTGATCAAAACTTTAATGTCTTTTTTGATACCAGGAACTAATTTGACGGTAGGAACAGGGGTTGGAGTCGGGCTTGAAGTAGGAAGCGGTTGAATTGTAACTTGGGCTTGTTTGGAAAGTCCAGTCCAAGCGAAAGTTGTTTTTACAAAAATAAAGGGGAGGAGAAAAAGAACAAGAAGGGAAATTGTTTTTTTCATATTAACCAATTATAGCACTCTGTATCATTTCCTTAAGAGTGGCAGGGTCGGTTAGGTGAATAGTCTGAAAGCCGAGTGATTTGGCGGCAGCAATATTTCCTTCTTTGTCGTCAATGAAAAGAATTTCTGAGGGCTGACTTTGAGTATACTTGAAAACTTCTTGGAATATTTCCAATTGAGGTTTGCGGTAACCGGTTTGCCAAGATAAAATACAAAATTCAAAAAAATCTTTGGTATGAAAAGTGAAAATGTCATAAACAAAACTTTCGGCATTGGAAAGACAGCCAACCTGATATTTATTCTTTAATTCAAACATCAGATTAATATTGTCTTGATAAAAAAATTGTTTATAAAGATCGTGATCATCAAGAATTTTTTGGAGAGCTTCCATACCTAATTTTGCCTTATCTTCGGTAGTAATGGTTTTTAGCCAATCAATAAAAGGATATTCTTTGGTTTCGAATTCCTGATAAATACTGATGTATTTTTGGATAAAGTCTTCTTTCTCCATACCGATAGCGGTAGAAACTTCAGTATAGATACGATTGTAAAAAGGAACATAGTCCCAAAGAACTTTGCCATAGTCAAAAAGTATAGTTTTTATCATAATTTTTGGCAGTGGGGACAATAAAAGGTAGAACGTCCACCCTGCTTGATTCTTTTAATTTTAACAGAACAAGAGAGACAAGGTTCGTTTTCTCGTCCATAAACCAAGAAATGATCCTGGTGTGAACCGGCTTGACCATCGGGCATAATATAGCCTCGATCACGAGCAGTAGAACCACCATGTAGGATGGATTCGGACATAATTTTTTGGAGATTAAGAAGGAGGGCGGCAGATTGACTTCGAGAAATTTTGTTGGCTGGTTTTTGGGGATGAATTTTGGATTTAAAAAGGGCATCGTTGGCATAGATATTGCCAATACCAGCAAATTTTGACTGGTCGAGAAGAACTAATTTGATGGGACGGGATGAGGAATGGAGAAGTTGGTAGAAAATAGCCGGAGTAAGATTGGGAGAAAGGGCATCGAGGCCAAGATTTTTTTGAAAGCTTTTAAGGGATTTTTGGGTGAATAATTTAAGCCAGCCGAATTTACGAAGATCGGAGAAATACAGAAATCCCTCTTGACAAAGAGGGTCCCTCGCCGATGAGGCGAGAGGAGGAGATTTATTTATTTGACGAGATAAATCCCCCGCCCTTCGGGCACCCCCTTTATCAAGGGGGATTTTTGTTTTTATAATTACCCTAGTATATTTATTTGGTTTGAAGAAGAGGCCGCCGGTCATTTTAAAATGAGCTAATATTACCCAATTTCCCGATAAATTAATAGATAACTGTTTGCCAATTCTGGTTAGGGAAATAATTTTTTTGCCAATAATTTTTTTGGGATCGCCCTGGAATGATTTGGGGCAAATAATTTCGATATCGGTGATGGTTTTGCCGACGATTTTGGGTTCAAGCTGACGGCGGATAGTTTCGACTTCGGGTAGTTCAGGCATGAAATCTCCTTCCCTCTCTTCGTTCGGGCTTTCCTCTTTGACGAAAGAGGAATGAAAACAAATTTATAATTGAAAATGTTAAAATTGAATTCATGAATGAATTATACGATACAGTCATAGTTGGTAGTGGGCCGGCAGGATTGACGGCTGCAATTTATAACATCAGAGCTAATTTAAAAACAATTGTAATTGCCGGAAATCAACCGGGAGGACAATTAACAATTACAACAACAGTTGATAATTACCCAGGATTCCCTCATGGAATTGGTGGAATAAAGTTGATGATGGATATGCAATCGCAACTAAAAAATTTGGGAGGAGAAATTAAGCAAGGGATGGTTAAAGAAATTATTAAAGGAGATGAGTTTAGTGTTGTTTTGGAGAATGGCGAAAAGTTAAGTTCAAAAAGTGTAGTTATTGCTACAGGTGCGGCAATTAAATGGTTAGATTTACCGAGAGAAAAAGAGTTGATCGGTAAAGGGGTATCGGGCTGCGCTACTTGTGACGGCATGTTTTTTAGAGGGAAAACGGTGGCTGTAATTGGTGGTGGAGATACGGCTTGTGAAGAAGCAAATTATCTTTCCCATATCTGTGAAAAGGTTTATTTGATTCATAGAAGGGATAGTTTGCGGGCTAATCAAAAGGAACAAGAGGAATTATTGAACAATCCAAAGGTGGAGGTAATGTGGAATACAGAGGTGACGGAATTAAACCCCTCTGTCCCCGCCACTGCGGGGACATCTCCCCTTGACAGGGGCGAACAGCTAAAATCAATAAAATTAAAAAATAATGTTTCTGGGGAGGAAAAGGTTTTGGAAATTGATGGAATGTTTGTGGCGATAGGATATAAACCGGCGACAGATTTTGTGAAAGATTTGGTAGAAATTGAAGAAAATGGACACATAGTTATAGGTAAAAATGAAAAATTTAAAACGATGACATCGGTGGAAGGAATATTTGCGGCTGGAGATTGTGTCAACCCCAATCATCGACAAGCAGTAATTGCGGCGGGAGATGGATGTTGGGCAGGTTTGGATGTGGAAAGATGGATAAGGAAGTAGAAATTGCTAATTGATATGGTGTGATATAAAATACGGGCATGAATAAAAAGGAAGCAGGAGAACAAATACCAAAAGAAGAAATAATTACTGGTCAAAAAATAAAAGCTAAAATAGGACAAATAGCAAAAGAAGCAAAGAATTCTTCTCTTTGGGAATGTATAAAAGACGACAAGTCAAACCTTGACGGTTTTGCTAAAGAACAATTCTTATTATTTGGACACCTTGTAGCGGAATATAGTTGTTGGAACGGTGGACTTATGAATTGTAAATTATTTGGTTCTATGGACGTAAACAGAGTATATAAAGATATTTCTTTAGTGTTTAGTGATGAAGGAGTTATTGATCAGATTTATTATTGGGAACAGGGGAAAAACCAGGAGCCTATTTATTTAATGGATCGAAGAAAGCTGGAAAAGATAGCAGAGGCGTTTGGGTTGTAAACCCAACGGGATTGCTTCACCCGCCGTTGCGGGTTCGCAATGACACAGTGTTTTTTATCTTTTTTATAAAAATTTCCGGAGAAAATTTTTGAGCTTGGGAGATGCAGTCGGCGGTTTTGATGTTTGCATTTTCTAATTTTTGAATAGCGGAAATACAGGAAGCGACATCGAGCTTGTCAAATAATATACCTGTTTTGCCGTCGATAATGGTTTCGGTGACGCCACCGCTGGCATAGGCAACCACAGGACAACCAGCAGCCATAGCTTCGACTGGAGCAATACCAAAATCTTCATGTTCACTACAAAAAATAAAGGCTTTGGCGGATTGTAGTAATTTATTTTTCTCGTCATTGGTGATTTCGCCTAAGAATTCAATATTTTTATCTGATATTGATTTAAGATCGGCTAAATTATTGGCAAAATCGCGGCCGAAAACTTTTAGTTTGAGGCCGAGCTGATTGCAAGCCTTTATGGCAATATCGTAGCGTTTGGCGCGAGCGAGGCGGCCGCCGGTAACATAATAATTTTTAATTTTTAATTTATAATTTTTAATCAAATCTAAATTTTTAATTTCAAATTTATCAATTGCGACGGGGGGATTGATGACAAGGGCGGGGCGATTGTAAAATTTTTTGATACGAGTGGCGGTGGTTTGAGAATTAGCAAGATACTGGTCAACATTTTTGGAATAGTTTTTATCCAAAATACGTAAAAAGTAATTCATTGTGTTTATAATTGGCCTAAGGATAGAATTTTTAGAATAGTTACGAGCGGTAGGTAAACCATATAAATAGCGAGGAGGAGTGTGACAATAACAAAATAATTTGGCAGATAATTTGCGTAAAGAATTGGGGAAATAGGCGCCAGTGGCAGAAGTGAGGATAATATCGTAACCGGATAGATCAAAGGATTTGAAAGCAATAGGGCTTATAAGACGAATAGGGCTGATGAGTTTGGAGGCAAAAGGAATTTTTTGTAAAAATGAGGTATGGATGCGAGTCCCCCATTTTTTCTCTAATCTCTGGCGATGAGGGCCTAAAAATTTGGGAAAATACATAGTGGTATAAATGGGGGCGTCGGGAAAAATGTCGGACAAGTATTCGAGAACAGATTCGGCACCGCCGAATTCTTTGATGTAGTCGGTGACTAATGCTATGCGCATAATTTTTAATTTCTAATTTTTAATTTTTATTCAATTTATAATTATTAATTTCTATTTATTAATTAAAATAAAGATAATTTTTCTGGTTCTGATTTTTTGTGAAGGCGATTTAATAAGGATTTAAAATTATATTGCTTAAATAAATTGGATAGTCCCATTATTTTATCATTATTGAAGTCGGCAGTGTCAAAATCAAAATTTATGGGAATATTGTCGATTAGAGTAGCCAGCTTTTGGGAAAGATAAGCATTTTCTTTGTATTTTATAAGTTTTTCGGAAATAGAAGGCTTAATTTTGTCTAAGTTTTTGTAAATATTGTCAAGAGTACCAAATTGGGTCAAAAGATCAGTAGCAACTTTCGGACCGATACCGGCGACACCGGGGTAATTGTCGGACATATCCCCCATTAAGGCTTTGAGATCGACAACTTGTTTGGGAGAGACACCGAGTTTGACTCGAACATCGTCCGGTTTAATTATTTTGGTAATAGACAAACCTTGAATTGGCATAAAAAGTTGAACTTTATCGTCAACTAACTGCATAAGATCTTTGTCGCCAGTGATAATGGTAATATCGGAAACTTTTTCTTTGTTTTCTTTGACAAGAGTGGCAATGAGATCATCGGCTTCATAGCCGCCAAGCGAGAGGGATGGAATAGTAGATAATGCCAATGTTTGGGGTAATAGTGGTAATTGAGAAACTAAATCCTGATCGGCGGGTTTACGCTTGGCACGGTAACCGATAAATTCAGTTTGACGGAAAGTGGGACCGGGAGAATCAAGACAAACAGCTAAATGATCGGGTTTGAGGGTGTCGATAGCAGTGAGAAGCATGGAATAAAAACCATAGATGGCATTGACAGGCTGACCATTGTGGGTAAGAGGAGGAATAGAATGATAGGCGCGGTGAGCAACAGCATGACCGTCAACAATGACTAAATGCTTCATGAGATAGTTTACTATAATTTTTAATTATTAATTTTTAATTTATATTCAATTTATATTTTTTTTAATTTCTAATTAATTAAATCCCCTTGTCAGCCTGGGCTGACATCCCCCTTTGACAAAAGGGGGATTAAATACGATAGAATTAAGTAATGGCACAGCATCCGATTCCGCAGCAGATATCGTCTTACGAATTCAAGCTGGTGGGAGAAATGACACTAAAACAATTTTTTAAGGCAGGTGGTGGAATTGGAGCAGCTCTTTTGATTAATTCTAGTAAATTGTTTTGGTTGGTTAAGTGGCCGTTGATGCTTTCGGTGGCTGGGTTAGGATTGGCGCTAGCTTTTTTCCCCTACCAAGAAAGGCCTTTGGAATATTGGATAACATCTTTTATTAAATCTATTTTTTCACCAACGATATATTTGTATCAAAAAGGAAAAAAGAAACAGCAAACAGAGGGAGTTTTGATTGATTCAGCAATTGAAAAAAAGAAAGATGCCGAATGGGATGGAAAAGTTAGATTGATAAATGAAAAAGGGAAAATCAAAGATTTTATAAATAGCTTGCCATCGATGAAATTAAATATAAAAATAAAGGAAGGATCGGCTAAAGATGAGGCAGAAATAAGAAAAGAAAAGAAAAAATTATTGGAGGAGAAGATGAAAAAAGAGATAGAAATAATAGATTTGAACGCTAAACCTAGCGAATTGGGAAAAGAAGAAGCTGATTGGAAAGAACAAAAAGCAGATTTAAATTTGAAAAAGGCAGATAAATTGGAGGCAACGGGAAAGGCTTTGTTTGGAGAAATTCCCATGCCAGATATTCCCGAAATTCCAAATTTAATTGTAGGAATGGTTACTAATAAAGAGGGAAAAATAGTGGAAGGTGCAATTGTGGAGATTCAGGATGAACATGGAAATCCAGCCAGAGTCTTGAAAACAAATTCTTTGGGTCAATTTAAAATTGCTTCACCGCTTCAAAATGGAAAATATTTGATAATTTGTGAAAAAGAAAATTTTAATTTTGATAGAGTCGATATAGATTTGAGTGGGAAAATTGTTCAACCGATCAAGATAATTAGTAATTAGTAATCAGTAAACAGTAATTAGTAATTAATAGAAAAAACAGGTATTATTATTTATATGGTGGGAGATCCATTAAAAATTGCAATTAAAGGAACAACTCAGGAGCATTTACCAATAGATGATATTGTCGATGATATTGTTGTTTTGAAAGACGGAAATTGTGCAATTGTAATGCAAATTTCGTCGGTAAACTTTGATTTATTGTCGGAAAAAGAACAATTGGCGTTGGTTTATGCTTATGGAGGAATACTAAATTCATTGAATTTTCCAATTCAGGTGGTAATAAGGACAAAAACAAAAGATATTTCCCAATATATAAATAATTTGAAAGGTTATGAGGCAAAGCAAAATAATCCCTTACTTAAGGAAAGAATAAGGAATTATCAAAAATTTGTCGAAGAAATGGTCAAAAAAAATGATGTTTTATCAAAACTTTTTTATGTAGTGGTGCCTTTTTCGACCTTGGAACTGGGAATGGGATCTTTGGTACCAAGAGGAGGAAAAATGCCATTTGATAAACAATATATTTTGGGTAAAGCCAGGGCGAGTTTGGAACCAAAAAGAGATCATTTGTTGCGATTGTTTTCGCGAATTGGACTGGATATTCGACCTTTGGACAACAAAGAATTGATTGAATTATTTTATGGAATTTACAATGAAGAAGTGGCTGATTCTCAAAAAATAGAAAATTTAAATTTTGAAGCACCGATGGTGGAAACAAATTTGGAGGGGAAATAATATGGGGTTGCTGGATAAAATAACAAGTAAAATTAAACCATCCTCCGCTAAGGCTACGGATGGCACGCCGGTTATGACAGATAAGCAGATAAAAACTTTCAGCCAGGGAATGGTCAGCGCTAAAGATATTATTGCTCCGGGAGCATTGGAGGTGGATTTTGATTATGTCAGAATTGACAATAAATATTATCGAACATTATTTGCCGCTTCTTACCCAAGATTTGTAGATATAGGCTGGATGTCATCTTTAATTAATTTTGACGCGACTTTAAATGTGTCGATGTTTGTTTTTCCCCAAGATGGAAAAGAAGTATTGGATGATTTGAGAAGAAAAATAACAGAAATGGAAGCAGAGATGAATTCCGATGTTCAGAAAGGAAAAATAGTTAATCCAGCAACTCAGGCAAAATTAGAAGATGCTTTAAATTTACAGGCAGATTTAGTCCGAGGACAAGAAAGATTTTTCCAATTTGGTTTATATATAACAATTAGCGCCGAAAGTGTGGCCGATTTGAATAAAATTAATAAGAACTTGGAGGCGACTTTGGGAGCTTTGATGATCAATACCAAGAGAGCAACTCTGCAAATGGAAGATGGTTTTAAAACAACTTTGCCCATATGTAGCGATAAAATTAATATTTTAAGAAACATGGATACGACTTCTCTAGCAACGACTTTTCCGTTTGTTTCGAGTGATTTGTCCGATGATAAGGGAATAATGTATGGTATTAATGAGCATAACGGATCTTTGGTAATTTTTGACCGATTTTCAATGCCAAATTATAATTCAGTAGTTTTTGCAACAGCCGGAGCGGGAAAATCTTATTTGGTTAAATTGGAAGCGTTGCGTTCGGTAATGATGGGAACCGATATTATAATTGTGGATCCAGAAAATGAGTACCGAGATTTGGCGGAAGCAGTGGGAGGACAGTATATTGCTTTTGGATACAACGAGGATTCAAAAATTAATCCTTTTGATCTGTCGTTGATAAATGAAGAGGGGGAAAATGCTTTGAATACCAAGGCTTTGAATTTGAATAAATTGTTCAAAGTAATGCTGGGGGCAATGGATCCAATGGAAGAGGCAGTTTTGGACAAGGCGATAATGGAAGCCTATCGCGCCAAAGGAATTACTGTCGATCCGGAGACTCAAAAGAAAGAGGCGCCGTTGATAGAAGATGTTTATAAAGCGCTTTTGGGTAATGAAGATGAAAAGTCAAAAAATCTTGGTTTTAGATTGGAAAAATTTATCAAGGGATCTTTTGCCGGAATATTTAACCAAAAAACGACGGTTAATTTGAAAAGCAATTTTGTTGTTTTTGGAATAAAAAATTTGGAAGAAAGTTTGAGACCGGTGGCAATGCAAATTATTTTGGATTATATTTGGACGGTTGTGAAAAAAGATCTGAGAAGAAGAATTATGATCGTGGATGAAGCTTGGTATATGATGAAATATCCGGATAGTGCGGAATTTTTGAGAGGTATTGTAAAAAGAGGGAGAAAATATTATTTAGGTGTAACAACGGTTACTCAGGATGTAGATGATTTTTTAAAAACCGAATACGGAAAAGAGATTGTGACCAATAGCTCTATCCAAATTTTATTAAAACAACACAGTGCGGCAATTGATCAAATTGGAGAAGTGTTTTACTTATCTGAAGGGGAAAAACAATTATTGTTGACTGCCGATAAAGGAGAAGGAATATTTTTTGCCGGTCCAAACCATGTGGCCATTAGGGTAATTGCTTCGGATGAAGAGAACAAGCTGATTACTTCAAATCCAGAGGAATTGATGAAAATTAAGAAAGAAAGAGAAATGATGGAAGCGAAAATCAAAGTGGAGATGAATAAGGAGACAGTGAAACCTGTTTTAAACCCCTCTCCGCCTACGGCGAATCTCCCCTTGACAGGGGCGAAAGACTTAAACCAAAAACCAATAATTAATAACCAAACATTAAATCAACAGTCAATACAAAACCCCTCTTTAAATCTCCCCTCTCCCCTAGCCGCTGCGGGGGAATTAAAATCCCCTTCCCCTGCAGAGCAGGGGCTTTCCCCTTTGACAAAAGGGGAACCAAAACCAAGTGAGGAGGTGGTGATACCGATAAGACAAAAAATTCAGGAGTTGGAAGAGAAAGAAAAGGTAAAATTGGAGGAACATAAAAAAACGGTAGAGGATGATAATGCCCGAAAGATAGGGGAATTTAAAGAAAATAAATTGGATGAGTTAAAAAAATTAATTGAGAGTGCCAACAAGGTGCCACCAATGCCCAGCAGTAAACCATTGACACAAAAACCAATTTTTATTAATCAAACACCGGAACCAAAAATACCGCAGCCACCGCAATTGCAGAAAAAAACACAACCTGTATTTCAAAATCCCTCTGTCCCCGCAGCGGCGGTTTCTAAATCTCCTTCCCCCCGCAGCGGCGGGGGGCTTTCCCCTTTGACGAAAGGGGAACAAAAACCAGTAAATTCTGTGCCATTGGCGAAGATACAACTAGAGAAGAAGGCTTTTGATGCAAAAACAGGGAAACCAATAGAGAGCCCTTCGGCCGCGCCGACAGCTTCACAGTCAGGCGGCCAGGCAGATCAGAAACCCGCCGCCGCCAAGGCTATGGCGGGTGAAATGGATTATGATAAATTATTTGGGGATGGAATAGTATAATTTTATAAATGGCAATTGATATTGAAAAATTAGAAAAGCTTCGTGATAGTGGAATCAAGTTTTCGGGAGATGTCTTTGAGGTAGCGTCGGCTATGCAGATGTTGAAGACGAATGGTTACGAATATTTAAATAAAATAAAAAGTTTTGATGATTTAATCGCTGTTTTGGGTGATATGGAAAAAGTGGAAAATACGGAATCAGTCATGGAAAGTGAAATAAAACAAATAATAAGCGAGGGAAAGATGATCGACAAGATTACTTTGGATTATTTGGTAAAAAAATACGAAAAAGAAATAAATACGAGACAAGGACAGGAAGCAATGGCAAAGTTGATTAAAAATTATGTAGAACAATTTAGTGTTAGACATAAAGTAGAAGGAAAAATAGATGAAGTAGCTAAGAATGTGGTAAAAGAATTGGGAGGAAAGGAAGAGTTGTTAAAACCGGTAAAAGAATTTTTGGCGTTGGATTTGGAAGAAGTAGAAATTAAGGAAGAAAAAAATATTACCACCGAATATATTGAGAACGAGTTGAAAAGCTTTGACACGGCAAAAGATTTGTTGGATAAAGAAATAAATTTATATAAGGAAGCCGAAAATGAAGCAGTAAAGGGGTTGAAAGAGGCAATAAAAATTGAAGATTTGTCAAAAGAACAGGAAGAAAACATAAAAGAATCTTTGAAAAATCTGGATCCGGAAAAAGCAACAGAAAAAATTGCCAAAACAATATTTGTCAAAGACAAGGAAGTGGTAGATGTAATTAAAAAGGAAGTAATTAAATTTAATGAAAATAAAAATGAGGCGGTAAAGAAGGCAGAAATTATTGTTGAGGAAGGAACAAAAGAAACCGGAGCAACAAAGGAAGAAAAAATAAAATACAAGGAAATTGTTTATCAGAAAATTGTTGATTTGCCGGTAAATCCGAAAAATATAGCAGTAGAGAATAAAATATTGCAATTGATAACAGGTGACATAAACCGTGATTTAATCAGAGTTGTTGATGATGAATTTAGAAGAAATATCGCTTATTTAGGGGACAAGAATTTTAAAGAAAATTTATATGCGGCACTTTTATTCAGAAAAGACATAAAAGACAATTTGGTTTTAAGGGGAATTATTGAGAAAAATAGATATAGAATTTTAGATTTGATAGAAAAGCAGGTTCTGGCGTTTACCGGAGAAAGTAGCAAAGCAATAGAAGAAATTAAAAAAACAAGCGGAGTAGAAGATAAAAAGATTGAAATGGTTTTGAAAAAAGCTCATTTGGAATTAGAGAAATATAAAAACGAAAATAAAGAGTTGATAAATAAGTACGAAAACCAAGTGATGAAAGAGGTAATTCAAAAAAATATTTTAAATAAATTTATTCCGGAAAATAGAGAGCAAAAAAGAATTGTTAAAAATTATTCCGAGTTTATCGCTGAATCTTTTCATCCAGTAAAAAAGAAAAATCTCCCGATAAAAGATTGGTTGGAAAATTTTAAGATGATGAAGGGACAGATGATAAAAGAAAAGATTCCCGTCCCATATTCACTGCCAATAATAAGAAAAACGGAAAAATTAGCAAATTATTTTGAATCTCGGCCTTATTTTTTAAACAGAATACAATTTTCTCAAAATATTGAAAATATTTTTTCTAGAATTGGAATGAATAGACCAGTTTTTGGGAATCAATTAATTTTTAGGAATGTATGGAATGAAATTAGAATGGTGCCGACGAGCGGAATGCAAGTTGGAGTGAAGAGTTTTTTTGGTGATATCGGATCAACTTTTAGAGGAATACAGCAGGGAGGAGCCGGTGGAGCAATACAAACAATTTCAAATTTGGGAAATAATTTGGGAAAAGCAGGTAATAATATTGGAAATAAAATAAGGGATGGATTGAATATAAGTCCATCGGGAATAAAAAGAGAGGTAGGAGATGCTTTGGGAAAGGCGGGCAACAGTTTGCTTAAAAATGGCGTAACTATTGGTGAAAATTTAACTAAACTGGGGTCGAAGGCATTGATGATGGCGACGGCAAAAGGAATGGCAATTTTTTTGATATTGGTAATTGGAGGAATATTACTTTATTCAATTTTTATGAGTGGCTCGATTTCGAGCTTGGTGCCACCAAATACATTGGCGGGGCAGGTCACACCGGGAGATGATGACGGGGAAACAATTGACGGAATTTGTTATGTAACTAGAAACGGAATAAGATTACCGATATTTGAACCAACAACAGGAGGCGGTAGAATTTCGACTGAAAGTGACGGGACAAGATATGATTTGTCAAAAAAATATCCAAATAATGTTGGGACAATACCTAGTAAATATTTTTCCGGCAGTGAAAATCAATTTGATGATAGAGTTTTGGAAGTTTTGATTAAAATGATTGATGATGCGGCAAAAGAAGGGTATATTTTGGGAATTTCATCAATGTATAGATCATACGAAAGACAACAGGTTTTATATGATGCATACAAAGAGTATTTGGTAACGGGAACTTGTCCAAGTGATGAATGTTCTTGCACTTGTGAACCAGCAGATCCACCAAAAGTAAGTGTTCACCATACAGGAAGAGCATTAGATTTTATTTGGTTTTGGAATGATGGAGGAGCAAGGTTGGATTGGATGAGAAAAAATGGCGAAAAATATGGTTTTTATGAAACAACAGATGAACCGTGGCACTGGGAATATAATCCAAAATTGGAAGGGGAAAGTTGTGAATAATATTTAAAAAATTTTTGGTGTATACTCTTTTTAAAATGGGAATGGAAACAATGGCTCTTCTTTATGGAAAAGATGGAGAAGCGGCTAGAAGATTGATGCATAATTTAAAATCAGGGAAAATGAGGCTGTATCTAGAACCAAGAAATATCAGTGCTGTTCCTTCTCATAACGAAAGAGAAAGCTATAAACATTTTACCGAACTTATAAAAACCGGTTTTTACAAAAGACTATTGGGAAGATGATCTAATCTTGGATTCGGATGGGCATGAATATTTTAAATCCCTCTTTAATTCTCCCTTTGACAAAAGGGAGAACACTAGTCTTGGATTCTTACTGGCATGATGATGTGTTTTAATAAATTTGATATAATTTTTTATGGAAAAAGATAAAAGAATTTCAGAAAAAACAAGAATTGCTGCGGAAAATTTTATTAGAAAAATAAAAACGGGAGAAATTAAAAGAGAAGTGGAACCAGGTAGTTCTAATGGAGTGTCTTTTGATGATAAAAAAGATTTTGAAAACTTTGTGAAATTTAGCGAAACAGATTTTTATCGAGAACTATTGGAACAATAAATTAGTCTTGGATTCTTACTGGCATGATGATGTGGGTGTAGGCGGGGTCGGAAAGATCGGAAAATAAGCCAGGAGTTAAAGATTCATTTAATTTTATTGCCAGTTCTTTGCCTTTGGTGGCGGAAAGAAAATCAAGAATAAATTTAAAATTGAAAGCAATCTCTAGTGGTTCTCCTTCGATACGAGCATCAAGGGTAATTTTGTTTTTTCCGAGCTGAGGAGCGTTGGCAGAAATTTCAATTGAATTATTTTTGATATTCATCTTGACAACATTGGCACTTTGAGAAGCAAAAACAGAAGCAAGTTTGATGGCTTGTAAAAGTTCTTCTTTGTTGACAAAAATGTTGGTAGTAAAATTTTCGGGAATTATTTTTTGATACTCGGGATATTGACCGTCCAAAAGGCTAGAAACCAACTCTAAGTCCTCTAAAACGAAGACTATCTGGTGTTCGTCGCTTGTGGTGCCAACTTTGATTTTAGAGTTCGTTTTAGCGAGTTTGGTGACTTCGGTTAAAGTTTTTGCAGGAATTAATAAAGTTATTTTTTCTTTGCCATCAGGAAGTTTAATTTTGTCTTTTAATTTTATTTCTTTTAAAGACAAACGAAAACCGTCGGTGGCAACAAAAATTAAAGAATTAGAAGTAAAACAACAAAGAATTCCTGTTAAGACAGGACGAGAATCGTCGGTAGCAGCGGAAAAAGTTATCTGATTAATAGTATCGACAATTTCATTAATATTTAATTCAAAAGCGTCTTTTTGGTTGATAGAAACGAGTGACGGAAAATCGGTAGCAGGGGTAGTGGCAAAGTCCGATTCCGATTTTGCCGATTTAATATTTAATAAATTATTGTTTAATTTAATATCTATTTTTCCCGGATTGAGATAAGAAATAAATTCAGTGATTTCGTGTGAAGGAATCGTGATACTCCCCTCTTCTTCTATTTTGGCACCAATCCAATAGTTAATACCAAGATCTAAATTGGTGGCAGATAATTTGAGACGACCGGAATCGGTGCTTAACAAAATATTATTGAGAATTGGTAGTTGGGCTTTGATGGAAACAAAACGAGAAACATGAGTGAGGGCAATATTAAAATTTTCTTGTAAGAGGGAAAGTTTCATAGTGAGTATTTTAGTATAACTGATAAAAACAAAATGTTTAACAAAACAGTAGTAGTGTTATTAGGGGCGGTGGTAAAGTGGGGAAAGAGAGAATTTTGAATTGAGGTTTTGGGTAAAGTTTGTGAGGAAAAGGCTGTAGAAAAGTCGTAATATAGTGTGGATAAATATGTGGATAAGTGCATAAAGGTAAAAAGGTGTTAGAGAGATGATTTTATTTGATTAATAACTTGTTGAATTTGTGGGTTGGTGGATAACTCAATGTTAATTTTGTCGCGAGCGTGCATGATGCTGGTGTGATCTTTTCCTCCCAAAAGATAGCCAACTTCTTTGAGGGGAAGGTTGGTTTCGTTGAGTAATAGATACGCAGTGATGTGGCGAGCGGTAACAAGTTCTTTTTTGCGACTGTTGCCACATAAGTCGCCAGTTCTAATGTTGAAATGTTTAGCACAAATGGAAATTATATGGCGTGGGGATAAGTCCTTTTTTGGAGAAGAAGAATTGTCGAAAACAATATTGTCGATAGTTTCTTTTTGTTGAGACATGGCGCCAATAGCCAGTTCTTGAAGTTTTCCTTCGATATCACGAATGTTGGAAGTAAGATGTTCGGCTAAATAACTGGCCGCTTGCGGAGTTATTTTGAGATGTTTTTCTTCAATTTTTTGATTGATAATGGCAAGACGCATTTCGTAATCGGGTAATTGAATATCAACAGTTAGTCCTCCCATAAAACGAGAAACAAGACGATCTTCGAGACGGTCGATGTCACTTGGTTTGCGGTCGGAAGTGAGAACAACTTGTTTGCCACTCATGTGAAGAGCGTTAAAAGTGTGAAAAAATTCTTCTTGAATATATTCTTTGCCGGCGATAAATTGAATATCGTCGACCAAAATACAATCAAGATTACGATATTTTTCTTTAAAAGGGTTAATGTTTTTTGATTTTAGGGCAGAAATTAATTCATTACCAAAAGTTTCGGCAGGAAAATATTTAACTTTTAGTTGAGGATTTTTTTTGAGAAGTTCGTGGCCGATGGCTTGCATAAGATGAGTCTTCCCTACTCCGACACCGCCCCAAATAAAAAAAGGATTGTAAGCGAGACCGGGATTGGCAATAATGGCTTGAGCGGCGGCAAAAGCAAAATTATTACTGTTGCCGACGACTAAATTTTCCAAAGTGTATTTGGGATGAAGGCCGTTGTTTTGATTTGATTTGGGAGCGGAATATTCCAGAAGTGGAGTGTTGTTGGAGACAGGAGTTTCTTTGATTATTTCTTGGACAATGAATTCGAGAGTGTTATTTTCTTTGGTTTGATTGTCGAGAGCATTTTTGAAAAGAGAATAATATCTTTTCAAATTAGTTTCGGCAAGATAAGCATTGGGACAAGCGATCGTAGCATGATTATCCCTTAATACGACCAATTGAGTTTTGGCAACAAAGGTTTGAAAAACTGCCGGGGCCATAACGACCTTGAGTTCTTCTTGCGTATTTTTCCACAATCTATCAATATCCATAAAAAGTTAAAAGAATAAAACGGGGGGATTTATCCACATCATAATAAATGAGTTTTCCACAAAATGGAAGATATCAAATAAGCTCCAATAACCAAATTCCAAGAAACAAACAAACCACAATGACCAATATACAAAATCACAAAAACTATGTTATCATCCATGTATATGGCAACTAAAAGAACATATCAACCAAAAAAGAAAAAAAGAGTTAGAGTTCATGGCTTTTTGAAGAGAATGTTTTCTCTTTCCGGAAGAAATGTATTAAAAAGACGAAGAGCAAAAGGAAGAAAAAAACTAACTGTCTAAAATGTTAAAAAAGATAAATAGAATATCTAGCAAGAAGGAATTTGAGGAAGTGAAAAGATTGGGCGTGATCAAACAATATCCATATTTTGGGTTGATAGGACATATTGGACCACTAGGATCTATTAAGTTTGGGTTTATAATCTCCAAAAAAATTTCGAAAAAGGCGGTGGTGAGAAATAAAATAAAGAGATTGTTGGCTGAGGAAGTGAAAAAAAATTTGGATAAATTTGAAAATGGTTTTAGAGGAATATTTTTGATTAAAAAAAACATAATTGATGAAAAAGGTAATCTTAAAGATATTAAGTTATTATAAAAAAATCCCCTACCTTGGGCATTCTTCCTGTCGGTTTGTGCCGACTTGTAGTGAATATACAAAAGAAGCGGTGGAAAAATATGGAGTAGCGAAAGGATTGTTTATGGGTATGAAACGAATTTTGAGATGCAATCCCTTAAATAAAGGTGGAGTTGATTTGGTACAATAAACCCATGAATATTTTAATTGCACCATTTATAAACGCGCTTATTGGTTTCTATCATTTGTTTGGTAGTTTTGGATGGGCGGTAATTGCGGTAACGGTATTGATTAGAATTTTGTTGATTCCTTTGGTTTTGCCGACCTTGAAATCTTCAAAAAAGATGATGAAATTGCAACCTAAATTGAAAAAATTACAAGAGGAATATAAAAACGACAAGAAGGCTTTGGCGACGGCACAGATGGAATTGTATAAAAGAGAAGGAGTTAATCCCCTGTCGGGTTGTTTGCCACAGATTTTGCAAATTGCTGTGTTGATTATTTTCTTTTCGGCTTTTAATATGGTGGTGAATTATTCAATGGGCAAGGGAAATTTGGAAGTAGTAAATAAAAATTTAATTCCAGCTTTTCAATTGAAAACGGACCATCAAATGAATCTGATGTTTTGGGGAAGTGATTTGAGACAGACGCCGGGGGTAATTTCAAAACAAGGTTGGGGTTTGAATATGCTTTTACCTTTGTTTTTGTTATTGGGTTCAGCAGTGTTGCAATTTATGAGTTCAAAATTAATGATGCCCAATCCGAAAGCAGATCAAAAAGTTTTGGAAAAAGCGACTAAAGACAAAGAAGATGACATGATGGGAGCGATGAGAACACAGTCACTTTATATGATGCCGGCGATGACAGTGTTTTTGGGTTGGAGTTTTAATTTAGGTATTTTGCTTTATTGGTTTATGAACAGTTTAGTGATGTATCTCCAACAATTAATGGTGGAGAAAAGCAAATAATCTGGTAGAATAGCGGAATGGATAACAAAAAAAGAAATGAAATAATTTTGGCTCTAACTTGTGAGCTGCTTGAAAAAATGAATTTTGAAATTAATAAAGCGGCGGTTGAGGATGTAGTCGGAGAAGATAAACAAGTTTTAGTTTCGGTAACAGTGGCTAATCCAGCGGCAATAATCGGATTTAGAGGAAAAAATTTAGCGGCAATTCAATTAATTTTGTCTTTGGCGGTGAAAAATAAATTGGGTGAATGGGTAAGGGTAGTTTTGGATGTCAATAATTACAGGGGTGAACAAAAAGAAAGATTGGAGGCAATGGCAATTAGTTTGGCTGATAAAGTTGTGGCTACCGGAAAACCAGTGTCGATGGCACCAATGAGTTCATTTGAAAGAAGAATTTGCCATATGGCGATTGCTGACAGAGAGGATATTACAAGTGATTCGGAAGGCGAAGGGGAGGCTAGGCATATAGTGATAAAATTGAAGTAAATATTTTATCACTAGTTTTTAATTTTTAATTTTTAATTTATATTCAATTTTTAATTTCTAATTATTTAATTTTCTTTTTTTTGTTATTGATACCGACGCAGTTGGGAAGGCATTTTTGGCCGGAATTTGCATTGTTAAAAGGAATAAGAATTGATTATCTGGCGCCGACGGTATATTTGATTGATGTGGTGGTTGTGGGACTGATAATTACTAGAATTAAGTTAATTAAGGAGCTTAAGTTACTTAAAAGACAGAAAATAATTGGAATTTTCTTTTTGATTAATATTTTGGTATCGCAAAATAAATGGTTGGCGGGAATTGGATGGATACGAGTAGCAGAAATATATTTGATTTATTTAATTTTGAAAGATGAAAAAGAATTGCTGAGGAAATATTTAAAAAGCATAATTCCCTTTTGGATAATTATGGAAGCAATGTTGGGATTAATGCAGATAGCCAAGGGTGGGAGTTTGCAGGGAATATTTTATTGGTTGGGAGAAAGAAGATTTAATTTAAATACAATTGGAGTGGCAAAAATTAGTTGGTGGGGAGAAGAAATGGTAAGGGCTTACGGAACATTTTCTCATCCGAATAGTATGGCGGGATTTTTGCTGGTGGCTTTGGAATTATGGAAAAATTACAAGAAAGATTTGTGGTATTGGATTGTCAGATGGATGGGAGTTGTGGGAGTGATGATTACGGCAAGCAGAGTAGCCATATTGCTTTTGCCGATTTATCTGTGGCCGATATTGTTGATTTTTTCGGGATGGGATTCGTTATCGCTGGTTAAAAGAATGCAGTTAAATTGGGAAGCATTAAAAATGTTTTTAAAACATCCCCTATTTGGAGTTGGTATTAATAATTATTTAGTGCACAGTCGATATTTTCAGCCGGTGCATAATGTTTATTTATTGATTTTGAGTGAGATTGGAATAGTACCAATTTCATTTAAGTTAATTAAGTTGCTTAAGTTACTTAGAAGAAATATAAGAAATAAAGTGTTTTGGATAATTTTGATTACTGGTTTGGTGGATCATTACTGGGTGACTTTGCCACAGAATTGGTGGCTGATGACAGTGATATTATCACTGTCAAATCACAAGATCCAAATAGCAAGAAACAAACTAAAATATTTTATTTGTAATTTGGGTATTGGTTATTGATCGCCAGAAGGCGGATTGTTTGTCTCTTGGGTTATTGGTGTTTGTAATTTTTTATGTTGTAAAATAGGATATGTTGTTGAGGCCGATATGGAACACTGCAGTGCAGACTATAGGAAAAGTAATCATGATTTTGATTAGCTTGGTGACAACCGCGATTTTAACCAGGAGATTGGGAGCGGGAATTTATGGTGGTTTTGTGTTGACGACTTCAATCTTTTTGCTTTTGGATGCATTGGCGGATTTTGGTAGCCGGGCGATTGGGGTGCGAGAAGCAAGCAAAAATCCAGAAAAGGCAGAAGAAATATTTGCTCAATTAACGGGATTGCGTTTAATTTTGGCCAATATTGGTTTTGTGATTGGAGTAATTTTGATATTTACTTTTCCGGGGTTTGCAGAGATTAAGTGGGAAGCTCTCATTTCCCTACTGATGATCTTTTTTACCAGTATTGCCGGTAGCTTGGAAATAGTTTTTCAGACGAGAATGAAAATGGATTTGAAAACGATAATGGATGTTAGTTTTCCTTTGATATTCTTGATTTCAATATTGATTTGGCCGGGAACTTTAAAATTAATTTGGGTAATGGTTTTGTATTTATTGGCAAGAATTTTGAGTTTGATGGTAGGGCAAAAATTAGTGAAATGGAAAATTACTTTTAAGATAGAAAAAATGGGATATTGGTTGAAAGAACTATGGCCAATGGGAGTATATTTGATTGTTTTTACGGCTTATGATCGGGCAGTAGACTCGATGATGATTTCAAGATTTTTGGGGTTAAAAGAAGTGGCTTGGTATGGATTGTCTTACAAAATTTATAATAGCTTGGTGCAACCGGCGTACTTTTTTGTGGCGAGTATTTTTCCCCTACTGTCAAGTCAAATTGAAGGAAAGAAAAAACTTTTCTTGAAATCATTGGGATTGATATTGGCAGTACTGCTAATTGGGTCACCTATTTTGTCATTGATGGCACCGTGGATGATACAGATACTAGGAGGAATGGATTTTGTACCATCAATTGGGGTATTGCGGATTTTAATTTGGGCAATGATCTTTGCTCATGTAAATCATCTTTTAGGTTTTTCTTTGATTGCAAAAAGAGGTCAGAAATCTATCCTATTTATAGGGCTTTGTAGTTTGGCTTTTAATATATTGGGTAATCTCTGGGCAATTCCGCGATATGGAATTAACGGAGCGGCACTAGTGACGGTATATACAGAAATGTTGTCTTCCCTATTGCTTGGTGTACGACTTTGGCATTTGAAATAAATTTCTATTTTTTCTCAAATCATTTTTATCTGCGCTGGTGAATCTGCGTGTTTATTAAAAATCTCCCCCTCCGACATGAAGTCGGAGGACCCTCTTTGACGAAAGAGGGTAGAGACCCATAAATTGCCTTGAATTGATATATTTCCCTGGCTAAAATACTAACATTTTTTCACATTATTACAACCATTCGTACTAACACATTTAGTAACAAAGAAGGAACTTGGAGAACACTACTCTAGATAATAACCGCATATTCTCCGTATTATTACCGTAGAGAGAATTTAAGGTAAAATGGTAGTATGAGTCAAGGATTACCAGTGGCATTAGTTTTGGGGTGCGAAAACTTTGTAGCGCGAAAATTGGTGGAAAGATTGAGAAAAGATGAGATTGAAGTGATAATGGATGATGTGGAAAGTTTGGAAAGTGGAGCAGTGAGGTATTTTTTTGATTTTGAAGGTAGGGGTGAGGCATGGGAAAAGGCTGGAGCAAATAATACTAAAACGACAGTAGTAGTAGTTAATGACGAAAAGAAGACAAAAGAAATAGGGGAAAGAATGGGAATAGAAGGAGGCGATATTCGACTGGTGGCGGCATTTGGAGTTTATGGGCCGAGAATGGAGGGAAATGAAATTATCGCCAAGGCTTTTGAGTCGGCAGTGAAAAATAAAAACTTAGTATTGCCATCTTTGTCTTTGACATACAGATTGTTGGCGGTTGACGATTTGGTTGAAGCAATATTGAGAGCAAGTTTTATATCCGGAACTGCCGGAGAGTTTTTTTTGGTTGAAGGTGAGGAAATAAATTCACAAGAAGTGGCAAAGACGTTGATAGAGGCGGCTAAGATGACCAAGAATCAAGTAATTCAAAATGAAATACAGGTGGAATTATTCGATAAAAATGTTATTTTGGATAATTGGAGAAAATTGAGATGGAGGCCAGAAATTGAATTTAAAGATGGAATTGAGGAAACTTTGCAGTATTTTTTTGTGAAAGTAGATGAGGAAAGCAGGAGGAAAAAAGATCATAGATCGTTGATTGTAGATCGTGGATCAGAAAGTAAACCCGCCGTCGCCAAGGCTATGGCGGGCAAGAGAAGGTTTGAGGTGGAGGTGGAAGAGGGAGAACTAATAACCAATAACCAAATTCCAATAACCAAACAAATTCCAATAATCAATGAAAAACAAATAACTAAACAAGAGGATGGAGAAAAAGTGGTGGAAGAGGCGGATGAACCCGCCGACGCCAAGGCTATGGCGGATGAACCTAAATTTGAGATTAAGCCGATTATAAAGAAGCAAAGAATAGAACCCGCCGTCGCTAAGGCTATGGCGGGTAAAGAGGAGACGGTGGAGGAAGTGGAGGATATAAAATCCCCTTCCCCTGCAGAGCAGGGGCTTTCCCCTTTGACAAAAGGGGAACAGAAAACAAAACAACCAAGAAAAAAAAGAAGGTGGGTGAAGTGGGTGGTGATGGCTGGGATATTGTTTTTGCTTTATTTGCCGGTGAAATGGGGAATAAGTTTGGTATCGTTAGCAAAAACAATAAGTAAATCGGAGCAATTAATTAAAACGAGTAAATTTGATCAAGCAGTGGCAATAATTGACAAACAAACGAAAAAAGTGATGGCTAATGAAGAACAGATTACAGAATTTGGTTTAAATAGGATTGGTATTTTTCGTAATATTCAGGAAATATTTAGAATGGGAAAATCGGTTTTGAATTTAGAGAAAAAGGCTGTGGAGGTGGGAGAGCAAACGGTGGTGTTGAACGAAGGATTGTTTGGAGACGAGAAAGTTAGTTGGGCTTTTGAATTGAATAAATTATTTCAATTATTATTGGGATTTGAGGAAGAAATAGGGATGTTGGAAGCCAGAGTGTCGGGAAATGCCAAGTGGCTGCCAAAAAGATTTAAGAAAGATATTGATAGTCAATTAAAGGAACTGATAAAAACGAGAGAAAATATAACAATATTGAGACATTTTTTCCCTGTAATACCAGAATTAATTGGAACAGATGGAAAAAGAAGAGAATATTTGGTTTTGTTGCAAAACGAGATGGAGTTGAGAGCGACAGGGGGATTTATTGGTTCATTTGGAATTTTGGGTTTTCAGGATGGCAAAATGTTGAATTTTGAGATAAAGGATGTCTATGATGCCGATGGCCAGATGGAAGGACATGTGGAACCACCGTCTGAAATCAAAGAATATTTGGGTG
>ERZ795044.824-NODE-824-length-28983-cov-5.839982_pt1 | contig 28983 bp, 39 predicted proteins | sample MGYA00375128_ERZ795044 | MGnify/ENA primary metagenome ERZ795044 (study PRJEB30173, sample SAMN05720213) | anaerobic digester metagenome | isolation source: active sludge of municipal wastewater-treating anaerobic digesters | place: USA | collected 2014-12-22 ...
TATCTACAGTAACTCAGAATCCTTCGAGAAGAATAGAAACGACTACACAAACACAGACCAGAACTCAAGTACAACCGACTGAAAATAGAAGATCTGTATCCACGCAAACACAAACCAGGACACAGTCAGCAACACAGTCTCATAATAAACCCGAATACACTGAGAGTAGAAGAACTTATACTCCTTCTTATCAGCAGCCAAGAGCTAGTACAAGGCCTCAATACAATAATACTAATACAAATATTAATAGAGATATTCAAAGCCAGGATAAACCTGTTTATTCTCGTCCATCTACTTCAACAAGGCCTTCGACATCAACTCAAAATAGAACATCAACACAGACTACAACGAGAACATACACCGCACCTCAGAATAGAACATCCTCTCAAACCAGGACGACTACTCAATCAAGAACCTATTCAGCTCCTTCGAACAGATCATCTGTTAGTTCACCTTCAAATTATAATAGATCATCTGGTTCTAGCTATTCAACACCATCCAGAAGTTCAAGTTCTAGCGGATCAAGTTATTCCGGGGGATCCAGAAGTTCAAGTTCAAATTCAGGAACAAGTTCAAGTTCTTCATCATCTTCTTCAAGGGGAGGGAGAAGATAATACGAAAAAGGGAGCTTTTGCTCCCTTTTTTATTTTAATATCCATATAAATCTTCTAATTCTTCAAGCTCTTTTTCTTTAAGCTCTATTTCTTTTTCTTTTAATTCAATTTGAGATGATATATCCTCTTCTTCATCCGGATAAAAGGTTTTATATTCTGATAATAATTGTTTAGTATTTGGAATTACTTTATCCTTTCGATCTTGTTCAACATTCCATTTTTCCATCTCTTTGATTTTTTCCTGATCTGATAATCCAGAATTTAATAAATCGAGGACCCTATCATCATATTGACTTATTACCCATCCGGAAAATTCTTCTTTTTCCATATCAAATTGATCCATGCTTCTATGTAATTCTTTTACTTCTTGTTCTAAAGAATGAATTTCCATTCCTAAATCCCATATTTTTTGTTTAGCTTCAGGTCTATTCTTAGCTGCTTTTGCTTTTCTTTTCTTTTCTTCTTTCTTTTGTTCTTCGCTAAATTTAATATATTCTTCTTGATTTTCTGGTTTTTGATACCAGTTTCTTAAATTATAAGGAATATGAGCATAAGGATCCTTCCATGTTTTTCTTCCTCTCTCATCTACAATAACTTCTTCATTTAATCCTTCTTCTCTTTCTCTTTCTATTATAGTCATAACTAAATCAGAAAGCATCTCAATTTCCTCATCTGAAGAATCCTCCATATAAAGTTCGGCAAGTGTCTTTAATTCGCGAATACCTAATTCATTATCTTTAGCATATTGATATAGATCTTCCATTTCAAAAGGATAATGCTGTTCTGCCCAAATAATAAATGCTTCTTTGCCAGGTCCTCTTAATAAAAGATCTTTTACCGCTCCCTCATTTAATGACTCCTGCAATTCCTCTGTTCCATAAATAATTTCTTCAGCCTCTTTTAAGACAGCAAGCATATTTGTTACAGCCCATCCAGCCCCATAATCAATAAAGATTTTATCGCTAATTCGTCCGCCTGTATTATCAAATCCCAAAAGAGTATCTAAATACCATTGCCCAGGAGTCATAGAAATACCGCTAGGATAAAGACCTACAATTTTTAATACCCACTTTTCTCTATCATAATCACTTCGAGTAAGTATTGCTTTATATTCATATTTTCCCTTAGGGTCTACTGGTTGATTTTGCAAAGTAATAATTCCAGGCTGATCAAAAAAATCGGACATCTTATATAGTTTTCTTTATTTATTCAATAAAAAAGGTGAAGTTTATAGCTTCACCTTAAATTTCTTAAATGGAAATTTCTTTTCCTTGTATACCTTTTCTCTTTCCGCAGCATGTCGCATTAAATAATTTTTCTTTTGGAAAGTATTAGGCCCATTCCAATAAAAGTTATCACTAAAATCCACCACAACTACTTTATCCTTTTCCTCTTTTAATCTCATTGGACGTCCAAGCATCTGGCGAATAATGATTTCGCTTTTATGACTTTCAGTTATGAAAAGATTGTGGATATTTGGAAGGTCAATTCCTTCCGAGAATGTGCCTGTGGATGCAACAAGCACGGTGTCGTCCTCTTCTTCCATTTTTCTCTTGAAGAAATCTCTGTTGTCCACTTTCGTATTACCATCAATATAATAAACATTTTTGTTAGAGTTTTCTCTTAACCAATCATAAATCCTTCTTCCATATTCATGCTTAACGTCTGCAAAAAGAACCAAAGTATTTTTCTTCGTTTTTGCAACCATTTCGCAAATATAAATTAGTCTTTTTCTATTTTCTCGAGCAATTTCTTTTTCAGTATTAAGAAGTTTTGCACCATCTTTTTCATCGGTTTCAACATCTCTTAATTCATAAAGGTCTCTTTTCTTTTCAGCAGGCAAATAATCCAATTCAATTCCAATAACATTCACAGGAGTAGCATTTCCCCTTTCTATTAATTCAAAAGATTCCAAAGTGAAAACTTTTGGTCCTAAATAAGCTTGTATTGTAAAGGAGCTACATGTTCCTTCTTTTGGAAGTGTTCCTGTTAGTCCTATTTTATAAAAAGTGGCATTTATACACTTTACTACAATATTTTTAATAGAATCCGCCTTTGCATGGTGAGTCTCGTCTATTAATATAGAATCAAATTGGGAAAAATATTCGACACTTCTTTTAGATAAGCTTTGATAAGTTCCGAATACAATATCTACATTAAGCTTTTCTTTTCCAGCTCCAGAATAAACACATTGACTTTTCCAAACAGGATCTTTATCACTTATTTGAGATTCATAAGCATAGAATTTTTCTTGAGTTTGTGTAACGAGATCAATATTGGGGACCACATATAACATCTTCTTAATCTTCTTTCGATCAAAAAGGTATCTAAATATGGCATACGCAATAATGGTCTTTCCCCCCGAAGTTGATATTTCTTCGGTACAAAAACGAAATTTAAGTGCTTTTAAACAAGCTTGAATCTGATAATCCCTCAATGTAAAATTTTCTGGATCAGGAAAGAAATCATTCATCCAGTTATAAAAATCTTCTTCAGAAAAATCCTTATCGATTAAAAGATCTGCTCCTTCGATTGAAAGAGGAAAATTGTATTTTTTAGCAAGAGATCTAACTTCCCCCCATAGTCCTATAGGAATTCTATTATATCTGTCGATGAATTTTATTTCACCATCCCAGTGAGGTATTTTCTTTTTGATAATAAACCAGTTGTCCACTTTTTTTGTAAACGACGATTCCATTTGCTCCAATTCTAATTGGGTGCAATCCTCTACAACTAAATATTGTCTATTATCATCTACCTTTAACCTCATAAATCATCCCAACCTCGATCTTTTTTTATTTGGGCCCATACCTCTTCACCCATCTCCCTTTCCTCGTATCCTTTGTATCCATTTAATTGTTCTTTGGCCCATTGTTTTGTATCTTTGTTAAATTCTATTCCAAAAGATTTAGCTAATTTATATCCATATTTCCAAGCTTTTTCTTCAACCTGGTATTTTGTTCGACATTTATTATGAACTCTTTTCGGAGTTAATATGTGACCCATCTCATGAAAAAAAGAAACTAATCGTTTTTCGGGGTCCGTATAAATTCCTAATTCGATATATTTTCCTGCAACAAAACTGCGATTTATATAAGTATCCTCTCCATTAGCTTTGCAATATTTATCACCTGCTTGGACTTCTACTAATTCGACTCCGTAATAATCTGCAATCTCCTTAATCATTATCTAAATATTTAAATCCCCTAAATCCTTTCATTGGAATAGGATCAATAGAATGAAATGGACCTGATCTTTGAATAAATTTTCCTTTCCATTTATTTCCCGTAACTTCGCAAGTAAATTCCTCTTCCGAAAAACCAACTATCTCCATCCATCCAATTAAATTACCTCTGTAATTTAAATAACATTTAGCTCCCTTTCCAGATTGCGTTGGAAAATTAGGAACTTTAAAATTAAGGACATATTTATAATCCTTAACTAAATCCAACTCCTTCTGATATTCATTCCAGTCTGTTGAAGCAGGAAGAGTTATAGCAATATTTTTGGAAATTGTTTTAGCTCTCATTATTTTCCTCTCATTATCTGTTCTATTTCAATTCTGGACTTTATACCAAAAATTATATTGTCAATTGTCCCGATAGTTTTATCGATGTATTTAGAGTGGTTTTCTATTTGTTCACGTATAATGAGAATAGGCCCAAGATCGGCCATTATTTGAATCTCTTTTACCCTTTCATTAGGAAATCTTTTTTGTGATTTATAAGTATAGAAATCATATTTTTCTGAAAACTGTTTGCGATAAGTTTTATTTACCTTTTGCAAAAGAGTTAAAAGATAATGATAATATTCTACAGCTTGCTGTCGTTCTGTATAGATATTGGTCATAAGTTCAGCAACGTCAGGAAGTCTTTTCATCATTATAGACATATTCTGAACTTTAGATTTCCATTCAACTCTTTCCTTAGCGAAACGAGCTTCCATAGTATCTTGGCCTTCTTTATTTTCAGGAACCTCTTCTTTTATAAAGTCGTCAAAAGAGCTCGGTATTTGTGGAAGAGTCTCGTTTTCCATTCTTTTTCGGTTTAAATATTTCTATTTTTGTTTTTTTGTTTTCCTTTTTAGGATTAGAAATTTTAATATCTAAATTAGGTATTTCCTCATCGAAATTAAAATTCCATTTTAGTTTTGGATCGAGTGGTTTCATAATTCAATTAAATCCATTGGGTCATCAGTAAAATATTTATCCCACATAGGAACTACAGCCTTATTCATCTTTAACCATATCATGAAATCATTTAGATCCCATTTTCTTCCAAATGCTGGTTTAGGGGGAAGACCATAATCTCTTTTTAGCCTATCCCAAAGAAAAATTTGATAGCCTTCATTGATTCTTTTAAGAGCATTACTTCTGCCCGTGGCATCATCATCATAAAAATATCTTCTGGGCATTTCAATAGGAAAAGATTTATTAGCTCCCCCGTTTGCAATAGAATTCGGAAACAAGAAAGAATCCAAAGGTCCTTCAAATATAGTTACAGGACGATTGAAATTTATTCTGCAAATATTAAAAAGTTGAGAAAGGGTTTCTATTTCATCAGGAACCTGTTCTGTCTTTCCTAATAATTCATACATTTTTGTAGCACCATAGGTCATATATCCCCCATGGTTTCTTAGGAATCTTCTTTTTTGAAATCCCAAAATCTTTCCCGATGGTGTTAAATTTAGGATTAATAAAAAATTATGATAAGTGCTATATAGAAAATATTCTTCTTTAAATTGTAATCTTCTATTTAACCATGACCAGACAGGAGAATCTTTCGCTTCGATTAAACCAAATCTCTTTTTGATCTCCTGTCTGTCAATGGCATACCCCTCAATGGTCGGAACATCCAGTAGAAGAGAAATATCATACTTTCCTGCTACTGAGGTGAAATCCCCCTTATTTTCCGCTATATACGTAAGGACATCTAAGGTTAGGTCTATTTTAAAATCCTTAAAGAATTGATCTACTCTCTTAAATTCCCCACAGTTAAAACATTTATAATAAAATTTGTGTTTTCCCTCTAAGATTATATTTCCTCTTTGTTTCCAAGAGCTTTGCATAGAGTCGCCACAATAAGGACAGCTGCCCGTTATCCTTTTTGAATGTTTATGAATTTTTTGTTTAATCGGGTCAGAAGGAAATCTTGCTCTTGAAATATTCTCAAAATTATTCATAAGAATATTTAAAAGCTGATCAGGAGAAACTTTTCTATCAAGTTCCTCAAAATCAAAGAATGTTGATGTGTCAAATAAGGCGCTCATACGAAATTCTTTTAACATAATCTTTGGGAGGACAAATTACTTCATCCCCCCTAAAGATCATGCTCAAGTTTTATTTACATCTTTCCGATGATGTCGTCGAGGTCTCCAAGATCACTGGCACCTTTGGAACCACCTATGTTTCCAAGGTCAAGATCCGGAATGTCAAGATTATCTCCGCCAAGGTCAAGATCATCTACACTTATATCAGACGAAGTTATACCCGCTTTCCCCTGAAGAGTTGCATCACCAGCTGTACCGGATTTTGGAGCAGCTGAATCTTTGCTAACAACATTAGCATATTTCTGTGAAACTGTACCTTCTCCAGTAACAGCTACGATTACATGATTTACATAATCATAAGTATCCTGATCCCACTCTTTATAAGAGTATTTAGAAAGATCTGGGGAGTTAGCTTTAACCCATTCGAAAATTTCTTTCTTGTTACCCTGAGGAGTGACAGGAACAAGTTTTCCATCTGCATTAGGAATGCAAAGGGGAATTCTCTTATCAACGAACTTTGACTGATCATAGTTGTTGAATCCTGAAACCTTAGTAATTACTAAAGCGAAAGCTTTTCCCTGGAGAATATCGAATGGATCATGAGATTCACCGATAACAGGTTTGAGTTCAGCCTGTATCTTTTCCCATATCTTAACTCCATAACGGAAGACCATAATCTTACCTTCTGCTTCAGGATTATTCTCGTCACGAATGACCTGAATAAGTGAAGCATAAGAGTGCCTACGTGAAAAGTTGACGGCAAGTTTCTGCATTTGAACACTTTCGCTTTTGCGAAGTTTCCAGTAAATATCCTGGAGAGGTGATGGCTTACCCACAGAACTGGGGCAATCAATATATCGGCCACGCTGTGTAACAGGGTCAACCAAATATGATACCCATTTTTCTTGAATAGAACCGTGTTTTGGATCTTGGTGCCAGGGAATAAAACGAATGATGGACTGATAAATTCCACCTTTTCCCTTATCGGCGGTTGGATTGTACTCCTCTGTTTGTTTAGAGGTTGTTGAGGGAGCTTCTACCCCCGGCGTAAAGAACGCATCGTAGTTTTCTACATTACTCATAGTTTTAAGACATTTTAGTTAGTAAGACAATTTAGCTTTTTAGGTACCTTTAGCTCATTTATCTATGTATATATCCAAAAACAAAGGCGAAGTTTTGTGCTCCGCCTCATTATTTTATTAACTTTTCGTTAAATTTTACTCTAAATATTCTCTTATTTTTTCTTTAGCTTTTTCCAATTTAGTAAAGGTCATTTGCCTATCCATATATGTTGTAGAAGCAAAATAATATTCTAATCCAGATTTTACCCAAGCCAAAGAATAAGCATCTAATTGATATTTGTCCTTGGAAGATTTGATAATTTTTTTATCCTTAAAAACAGAAACTACTACCATTTCTCCGGCTTCAGTAGTTTTATCATCAGTAATCCTAGGTTCTAAAGAAGGATCAATTTCTTTAAAAGCCGCCATAAGTTTTTGTGCTTCTCTAGCATGCTTATTTCCGATGTTCATAGAATCCTTAGGATCGATACCTCTTACAAATTGTGCTCTCATCTTATTTTAAGATTTCTTTTCTTCAACCCATCTAATCCTTCAGACTCCCATATTTCTTTTACCCTGGAATAGTAAATGTAAAATTTATTTATATATTTTTTCTTTTGGGATTCGGAGATATATTCCCATGGTTCAAATCCCTTTTTAAACCAATATAACTGATCATTCCAATCATAAAATACATAATCCCTATTTTTCTTTTCCATAGTTTGTTCCAATCCAGCCCAATAATGGCCGGAGATTGCTTCAGAAAAATAAGCATTTAGTTCGACAGGGTCCAGATAATATTTGGCTACCTCAGCATCATAGTTTATTCCAGAATTTGATAGAATCTTTCCCTGCAATCCATTATATCCGGATCTTTGATTTTTTCCTCCACTTATCCAATAATCATAAGCATGCTGTAATTCATGTAATAAATTTTCTCTAGAGCAAAAAATTATAAAGCCTGATTTAAATACCTTATATTTTTCTAATGACTCCGGTGTAAATACGTTCTTGTAATCTGGAGGATAAATGATTGCACCAGCTTCCTGCCATTCTTCGTCGGATATATCACCGTAGATTAATCCTATTCCGCTTTGAATAAATTTATCTATTTTTTCATATTTCTTAGAATCGACTATATTTCGAATATCAAATTCATCAGAATCCTCTTTAAGAGGATTTAATCTCTTTATATTTTTTTCCTTAAACCAGGAAAAGATCTCAAAGGAAACTTTATGTAATTCCTTTAAACTATTATAATCCTCATTTAAAACAAATTGAGCTCTCATAAATTAATAAATAGTTCCCAAAATACATAAAATATCTTCTGTAATTTGGTTTTTAATATAAATTTCTCTAGTCGATGATCCAATTAACTGGAATTTTCCCACTTCATCTTCTTTATCATATACCCAATCTTCCCTTTCGATATATTGATCAAGAATTAAATCATTTGGATTTAATGGAATATCTTCTGGATCATTAGGCCAAATGCCTACCCCAACTTTTTGCTCTGATGTTTGTAACATTTTAGCTGCTGCTGTAAGTAAATTATTTTGTTCTCCAGCAAACAGATTTTCAAACCATGGATATTTTTCACAAGCTTCCATAAAAGGCATTGAAGGAATAGTAGCAAAGAAATTATTTTTATTCTTGCCAATATTCATAGCTTTTTTAGGATCCATCCCTCTTTCAAAATTTACTGCTTCACTTACAAAATTTGGAAATGCTCCTATATTTTTAAAATATTCTTTGAAAGGCCCTTTTATTTTATATTTTATCTTGTATACAGCGGATCTTTTTTCTTCATATTCTCCTGGGAATTGTAAAAATTCATCAATACCATATCCCTTTAAAATATCCTCTATCCAATTTTTTGGATAAACTGAACTAAAAATATAATAGTCTTCACCCATCGGATAAAATCCCCATAGAGTTTGCATATCTCTTTTGCTACCTAATTCAATTTCATTATGATGTATATTTTTTAATTTATTGAGTATTCTATTTTTTGTTCCTATATCTATAGAAGCTTTTGGATCTAGTCCTCTTTCAAAATCCAATGATTCATCAATTTTTCCTCCCCATTGAGCTATTATTTCATTTGCAGCTTCTTGGGGTGATTTTCTTCCGCCATAATTTAAATTAGCAAATGGTTTTCCGGGTTTATTCCATTTTATAGGTGTAAAATAATATTGATTGTCGTCTTTAGATTCGAAAAATTCAATGCCATAATTATAAGAAGACGTAGGAGGGATCCAAGTAGCTCGGATTCCCGTTTGAAGAAGAAATGTGGCTTTGCGAACATCGATTTTACCACCATATTTCTTTTGAATATCATCAAAAATATTTTTGAGTTCTTCTCTAGCTTTTTCAAGCATTCGATTATGGTAATGTCCTATTTTTAAAGAATCTTTTGGCTCTAGACCTCTTTCAAAATTTATGGATTCATTTACTTCAGGGTCTTTCAGATAAACTATATAAGGTTTTCGAGAACGATCAAATTCCAAAATTCCTTTATTTTCTAGTTCATCAAAAATCCTTCTCATCGTAAGAGATGGGATTTCTCTCTCCGGGCGAATTTCTGGAAACGGAGCAAAATTACCATGAGTTATCAGATGATTAAGCATTTTTACCTGATAATCTATAGTCCAATCGGGCTGTCTCGGTAAGTTTTTAACAATATAAGGCTTGAGAGAAGTCTTTCTTAAATATTGAATAGCTTCTTCGGGTGAATATGGAGTATTGGCGGGATATATTCTATCCCAGGTATTTTCATATCTTGAAAGACCAATATCCATTGCTTTTCTAGGATCTTGGCCCTTTATAAATTTAGCATCCATTATTTATCTCTTCCAAAGCGGAAGAAGCTAATTATTTTAAGTAGCGGAAGATAACTTCCGGTAAGTTTAAAGAGGTTTCCTTCAAATTTAAATACAATTCCTTCTACAGGAACTATTGAATCCCATCCTCCAGCTCTAATAAATCTGTCATACTGAATTCTTAAGTTTTCAGATTTTTCTCCTTTATACTCTTTCAATTTATTTATCCCTGTTTCCGCTTTATTAGATATGATTTTTTTGGATTCTTCTGGATTAGAGCAAGCAATATCTTTTAGGTTTTGAAGAATTTTTACCCCCACTTTTGATAAGAGTTCAATAATTATCTCAAGGAATTCAGTTCGGGTCTCTTCAATTGTTGAATCCACCTCTCTTACCCAGGTAGCTAACCTTGAATTTACCCCAACTAAAAGTTTCGTGATATTTCTAGATTTGTCAAAATATGCCCATCTTTGAATAAGCCCTCTTCTTAGTCCTGGATCTTCTTCATTGTACATATTAAATTCAAAATCTATAAATTCTTCAAATTCTATAGCTAGAAAATCTTTTAAAGTATTTCCTTCTACCAAATTTCTTTCATACATTAAATCATCCAATTCATTAAGGAATAGAGACGGATCTATAACTGAAAAAGAAACTTTATTAGTTTTATCGACATCAAAAGTAGTTTTTGCCCCATTCTGGGCATCTTTAATAAGTTCTAAAAATTCGTCTAGATTTCTATCGACAATTTTTCCTTCCGTTTGAACATTATGAATTCGAAGTTGGCTTTTTCCATAATGGATAATATTTTCCATTAAAGGAGTCAGTAATTCCATATTCAACCAATATTTTCCATCACAGAAGAAATTTTGGAGAATTTTTTCCTCTATTGGAACAAAAATCACTTGTAAATCTTGAGCAGCTGTAGAATAAGCTTCTCGGGACTCTGGTGTTTTCATATATTCCCCCACAAGATCCCATCGAAGAGCTTCAGCTCCGTTGTTTCGAAGTTGCTTGGGGGTACGAGCAATATAAACATGACCATTTTTATAAGTGGCCATTATGTTTTGCCCATCTAATTTTTCGGAAGGATTATCAAGAGTACCAGAACAGGCTCTTGTAATTATTTCTCTTATTTGTCCAAATGTTAAATCTGTATTTTCCCAGGGGGATAAGATGTGTCCGGCTGAACCTGCCATATTATATTCTTTTACGTATCCAAGTTTTCTTTTTTTCGTTCCATTCCCAGTCTTTAAGAGGTTCTTCATCTTCATCCTCTTCCTCTACAATTGGAAATTGTGCTTTATAATTATATCCTGCTTGATAACGATCATATCCTAAAGGAGAACTTTCTGTAGGTGTTCCTGATGTGTGAAGAGCTTCTGTTACAGCATCATCACTTACAGTATCATCTTCTGGTAAAACAATATTTTGTTCAAGAGTATCCCAGATAAATGATATTTGTTCTTCGGTTGAATCAGGATAACCTGTCATAAAATTTTCAATATTCCCTTCAACAAGATCCTGTCTAAGAACAGTTGCTGAAATAGGCTCCCCATTATGCTCATCCGAGCGACCCTGAAATAGCAGCGGCTCAATATTTACAGATAATTGAACTATATCAATTCCCTCTTTATAGAATTTTCCTTCTGGAGAATGCTTCCATGCGAAATCAGTAATCCTTTTAGCATTTTCTTCTTCTTTGCTGGAAGCTGCAAGAGTATAAGAACCTTTATCTGCCTCTTGAATAATTTTATAAGCTGCTAATACAGGGGAAGGCCAGGGAACTCCTTGAACAACTACTTTTTTAATATCCTCAGTTAATTTTTCAAGCATTTTAACCGCCTGATCTTGAACAATGCCATCACGAACTCCAGGCCCAACAAGAACCCAGATTTCTTTTACTTCCGGAAGTTCAGCATATTTTCTTATAAGATCTATATGACCTCCATGACATGGTTTGAACGAACCTGGATATAAAACAGTTACTTTTTCCATTCTTCTACTTCTTTTGGTATAAAGAGTTTTTGCTCTTCAAGACATTCAACAAATCGATTGATAATGCCTTCTCGTTTATTTATCCACTTAAAATTAGGGGACATAACTATATCCCAAAGCTTTTCAAATGTATCAATATCAGAGGGAATAAATTCATTGCCAACTGTCATATCTAAAATCTCCGAGGGCTCATTTGTGACAAACATTTCAGAGCTTTCAACATTTTTCCCATTCTTTACAAGTTTTCCTTTTTTACCCATGAAATTTTTACGTACGCGCCACACGCCCCTCGGGTATCTTAATATGTTGACCTCAATTTCTTCTATCCCCCCTTCCGGAGTAATTTTAATAATTTCTTTTTCGGGTTCAGTAATGAGAGCCATTAAAAGAATATTTCGATAAAGTCCTTTGTATTTAGATTCGCCCTTCCTGAAATCAGGGGAATGGTAAATAAAAGTTGACCAGGATAAATTATAGGTTAACATGAAATCTATTTGGACATATCCATTTTCGGATTTACCTCCTATTGGGCATCCAAATGAACAAATTCCAAATCCCGGATTTAGTTTTACAGAATAACCCCAGCTTTGAAGCCATCCGGCAAGTCTTTGGGTAGCATTTGGAAATAACTCTAAATGAGATATTTGAACAGCAATATCAATATCGTTATAAAATTCGCCATCAGGCTTCTTTCCATAAGAACCTAAAATAGCCATTTCGTCCTCTGTAAAATTTACATAAGGAAGAATATGTCTTTTTAACCATTGAATTGTTAATTCGGCTTCTTCAAATGAGACAGGCCGGGAAAGATGAATTGCATTACCCCCCATAAAACTATTTTTTGTAAATATACGCAAAAAAGGGATAAGTTTTATTCCTATCCCGTTATGGTTTTGTTAAAAAATCGAATAATTATAAAAGTCATTAGACCTGTTGCGGAAGATCTGCAGGTATGGCATCGATTGGTTCTTTTTCTTTTTTAACTAGATTAACAACTTTTCTTGAAGTTCTATCTGGATCATTTTCTTTATCTGGATGCCATGAATAAACACCTTTAGTAAAATTAACTTGGAAAGGCTCCTTTAATTTCATAGCATATTTCTTTCCTTCTCCTGGTTTTACATAAGCGATTGTCATGTGAGGATGATAATCAGGAAAACTTTGTGTATTTGGTATTTGCATAAAAATATCTCTATATTTTTGCAATTGCCCTGTCAAAGGTAAATTATATTTTACCACATCATATTCTTTTCCTTCAAAAACTCCTATTTCACTTACAGTTAAAGTTACAGGTTTCATGTAATATTCAAGCATTTCCCCCATTCTCTGAGGATCTACTTCTTCTTCGTGAATTCCATAGAGAATAGTTACATGAGGGTTTTCTTCTAATCCATACGAATCATCATAAGGTTTAATAAAAACATCATCTTCTTCTATTCCAGCTGTATGATATTCTTTCCAGTTTTTTATATCAGCATCCATCATAATACATCCGAATTTTTCTTCTTTAGAAGAGGAATCTGATTCATTTAGCCATTGTAAGAAACCTTGAAATTTCATTTTTAAAATTTGTATAATTTTTATCAATTATTATTAAATATTTATATCCCGTATTAATAACGCTTTTTTCTTTTGCTAAGTTTAATTTTCTATATTTATTAAAGTAATAAGAACTTTTTATTTCAATAATAAGATTTAAATCTGGAATAAAAAAATCTGGATGATATACTTTTGAAACCCCATTAAATTTATATTTTATATAAGGGGCATTTTTTATTTCAATAAGATTATAAAAATTTTCTAGGAAATCTAATTCATAAGAACCCTGATAAATCAAATCAGTATTATTGTATCTTTTATATTTTAATTGAGAGGTTTGGGTCTTTTTAAAAATATCCGGATTTTGTTGGGGGTTTTCATATCCGAATTTTTTCAAAAATGTTTTCTTTATTTTTTCTTTTACTAAATTTGATTGTCCAGGATATAAAACCCCTAGATTTTTCATATTAGTTGCCTGAATTTTTTCTTTTATTTCTTTGGAGGAATATGGATTTTTTGTTTTAAATCTTTCAAGATTAGTTTTTTCTCTTTTTTCTTTTATAATTTCTTTTTCTGAAAGATTTTTTTTGTCAAATTTTATTTTTAAATGTTTATTTAAACAATTATCAGAACAAGTTTTTTTGTATCCTCTATCCCATCTTTTCGAATATTGAGTTTCCTTTCCGCAGATTTCACAAAATCCCTCATCCTTCTCTTTTAACCATTTGTCATAATATTCTTTGCCATTATGAAACTGATTTATATGGGCACTTAAAGAATGTTTTAATTTAAACGTTTTATCACACTCTTCACAGATAAACAAATTATTTTTGGATTTTCGAATTTCTTTCATGGCTGATTTTATTTATATATTCATCAACCATATCTCGGTTTCACAGATTTGATAAAGTTTTGAGCATTTCGATAACTTCAGGCTGCGGATGTAAATCTGTTTTTGCATTTGCTGGACGATAAGAAACATGTGTCCATACCCCTGGTTCCCCGGAAAGAGCCTTTTGGGAAACATCCCACATATCTTCGTTATATTTTACAGGGATACCATACTTATCTTTCCAGAAAAGGATTAATTCCCCTGCTGTTCTGATTTGCTCAAGGGTATATTTTTCATAATAATTATATCCCCTAAATCCATTTGGATAATATTGCATTGGAACATCAACTGCATTACCATAGTAAGTATAGTATTTTCCTACCTCCGTCTGAATCATTTTAGGGGTTCCATCAGCTTTTTTACCAAATTGTTTAATTGTTCCATCACCAGGAATTAAGTATCCCCAGTTATCAATTTCAATTCCTATAGATTGGCTGTCTCTTGCTTTATTTCCTATTCCGAGATGCCAAGCCCAATATTTGGATGAAAACAATTGATAAGGAGTTCCATCCCTATCAATAATAATAGCTGTTCCTACGACAGCATTATCATCTTCCCAAGTGGCTATATCTCCCGATACACCATTGCCACTTACGGTATGATGTAATACAATTTGTTTTTTAGTAAATTCTTCTTTGAAATAATCCTTCTCCGGGAAGGGAACAACTTTTATTTTATGAAGTTCTATGGGTTTTAAATCTGACCACATATTGGAAATTATTTTAGTTTCAGAAGTAGATGCTTCTGGGGTATGCTCATAAAATTTCCAATCGTTTTTAAACGGAAAAAAGAACCAATTGAAAGGAAATGATGATGACATTTTTATTTTATTTATTCCATCAATTTTTTCTTTATTAACCTTTCGCATTTGGATTTCCAATTAGCCCCCAAGGAACTAATAGCTTTTGTTTTTGTATATTTAAGAATATTTTTATTTTCTATCCAATCATCATCAATATGCCACAAGAAATCATCATGGAACTTTAGGAAGGGCCACTTATCATCCATGTTTGTAAAATGAATTCTTTCTTCGGGAATGCCCGAGGAATTAGCAACTTCCTTTAAATCATTATTGGTAATATCCACATTGATTGAAGTCTGGAAAAATTCTTGATATTTTTTATTATCTCCAAATCTTGAAGTTACTATCCAAACCTCATATCCTTTTTCTATTAATTCCTTGGCATAATTCTGAATGCTTTTTCTATCCAGTGTTCCGTCGAAATCAAAAGAAATTTTTATATTAGACGGGGCTAACATGTTTTAAAAGTTTTTCTCCTGCCGAAGTAATTATCCATCCTTCTTCAGTTTTCTCTACCAACCCAATTTTTGAAAATAAAGATAATGATATTGCAGCAACTTCTTTTGCATCTTGAATAGCATCTTTTATTTCCCCCTCCGAAAGAAGAGGAGTTGCTCCTGTTTCAAGTTTTTTAGTTACCCTTGCTTTAATTGAAGCATATACCGATTCTCTCTTCATAAAAGGAACATTGATTTCTTTATCAAATTCCCCTTTTGCTAATCGGTCTTTCATTTTATTTAAAAACACCTGTGCGGATTCTGAATTCATAATAATATATTTTCGCTATTTATTTGTTATTATACTCATAAAAGAGCAAAAGATTATTCCTTAACGAGGTTTTAACGCCTGAGTTAAATTCTTAAAAATTAACTAAATCTTAACGAGGATATAAAAACTATTTCAAGGGGGGTCATATAATAAGTGCCCAAGAGAGAAAGAAAGAATCTCCTTTAAGAGAAAGAGAATAAATAAAGAAAAACTCCTTAATGAAGTTAGTTCAGGAATCATTGAATTTTGAAAGAGGGCAGGATCCAAAAGCTTCCTTAAAAATCGGATTTGGAAAATATTCCAATGAATTTGGTGATGGGGTTTCAAAAGCACTTATAAAATTAAAACCTTATTTAGACAAATATGGGTTTAAAATGGATGAAGAGGATCTTGAGGCCCCTATTAAATTAGTTTTTTCAAATGATAACGAGGATAAAATAAGAATTGCCCAGAGAAATACTTTAGGGGATGGTATTCATGGGGTTCGTGTTGAATTCAGTCTTCGGAATGGACTTACCTTTTTTGATCCAACAACTAAATTTGAAAATGAACAGGTAGAAAGGATGGATCCGGAAGAAATTTTCCAAAAGCATTTTGGAAATCCTATTAAAGAAGGATTAAATTTTGAAAGGGGAAATTTTCCGAAAAAAGCCTTAAAAATAGGAATGACCGAACTTCTTCAAGATATGGAGGAAAAATTCAAAAAATATTTTCCCGGGGTAATATCCAGATATTCATATTTTCATCAGGACAAAAAAACCGGGGATGGCGATGTATTTTTTGCTCATCTTCTTACACGTAGTGTTTTTTGGAATAGAACAGTAAGGGAATTTTTTGAAAACGATCCATATTTTGAATTAATCTCCTATGAACCTCTAGATGTAAATTCTTCGGGGGCAAGCGATGATGCTATTTTAAAAATTAAATTCAATCCTAATAAATTAAAAGAATCTGTCAATTTTGAAAGAGGAATTGATCCTAAATCTTCAATGAGAATTGGTAATGCAGCTATTCTTCCGCAGATGATTTGGAAGGGACTGGGCAAATACAGAAAACACTGATCCCGATTTCATACATTGGCCGGAGCCCATTGTAAAAGAGTTAGAAGATCAATTAGGGGAAAAGCGCTGGCAACCTTATTAATTTTTTTCTAAATAAGTTTGTACAGCCCAATAAGCGTCAACCAAATCATCTAAATGATCTATCCAGGTACCTGTTTTCTTTTGAAATAAAGAAGGGTTAGAAAAAATTATTTGTGCAAAAGGACAGGAAGTTCGAACAAAAGCATCTATCATATCTTTTTTAGTTTTCCCTTTCCCCGAACATCCTGCAGTTTTCTTTATTGTGATAGGAGCATAAGTAGTCATGTTTTCAAATGGGATACAATTGTCAAAAAGATCCCTCATAAGCATATACTTATAACCACCCAATTGGATACCCATATTACCGGAGGAATTAAATGATAACCCTTCAAAAACTATTTGCCATTTTTTCATCTCACCATTTGGCAAACTAGTAATAATTAAATCGGAAAGATACATGGAGTTAGATACTTCCCAACGCATTTTTTCTGAAGAATCCTTCCCTTTATATTTTTGATCTCTCCTATCTATAAGATTTATGCCCGCGTCGCGATAGATTTTTTTAATCTTATCGCTAAGATCAAAAGGCCAAGAATAAAAAGTATATTTTCCGTTTTGGTATAAACAAGCGGCAGGTTTATTGATTGAAAAATCAAAACCAATTATTGTATTCATTAAATTAGGGATTTAAAGGGTTATCTCTTTTTTATTAATAAGGAGTCTAATTGTTTTTGCTGATAATCAATTAATTCCTTATTTTTTATTATACGATCTAAATTCGAAGTAGTATCTATTCTTAAATCCGTGATTCTTTTTTGTTCTTTTTTAAAAGTATCTGTAATAACAATAAGAGTTTCTGATGGGAATGATATTTCTTCAGATTGCAATGCATACTCAATTGTATCCAAAGAAAATGCTAGCGAATCAGAAGTCACCATCTCAGCTTTTTGATATGACCCTCCACATCCATAAAGAAAAATTACTAAAAATAAAAATACTAGTTTTTTCATTGTTGTTTCATATATTGAATGATCTGGCCATTTAATTCAGCTTGTTTTTGAAGAGTTTTATTGATCTCTTTTAATTCTGCTTTTAATTCATTAACAGATTCAATGGTTTCTTCTAAAACCACTTTTGTTTTTGTTTTATTAGAAGTTGAAGTTGCAACCCAGCCAATGGATGTTGCAATAAAAAGAATGATTTCTCCATGAAAAGTTTCCATAAATTCTTTTCTTCTTTTGCAGCTGGCATTTGTTTAAATTTATTTTCCTAAAGCTATTCCAATAGCTGTTGTTACTAATCTTGAAGTTATTAATTTACCTAAGGTTCCATTTTCATCAATACCAAGAGCTTTGCAAATAGCTCGACCAATAGCAGGACCAGCTAAAGCTCCTGCAGCACCACCAACGAGAGCCCCGAGAAATCCTTCATCTATTTCTTCTCCTTTTTTAATCTTATCAAGAATTTGGTAATAAGCTTTCTCTGCTTCTTGTATCTGGTCGGGTTCCATATCTTTTATTTCTTCCGATTCAAATATCTTTGAGCTTCTGGAATACTTAATATCATAATAAGTGGGAAAATCGATTTCTTTTGATTCCTCTACTTGAAGACGGGATTTAGTATTTTCTTCCATGATATTCTTTTATTTCTTTTTATATATTATTCTGATTTTGACCAGCTCTTCTCTGAATCCTATATCTATTGTATACAAGATTTAAAGAAAAAGTATTAAATTCGGCTGCTGTTGTAGCATAAGATATTTCAAATTGCGATAAACTTTTAGGAACAATTTTTTCAAAAGTAAAGGCTACTAATTCCATTCCATGATGATCAAGAAAAGAAACAAACATGGGAGGCCAAAATGGCTGAGTTGGCGAATATTCTACAAATTTTTCTATTTGTTCAAAAAGGATCCAATATGAAATAAATCCCTCGGTTAATTTAAAAGTTATAGTAAGATTTTTATCTATAACAGGTTCAAGCTCTTTTCCCCCTCTATAGGTGATTCTATACTGATGCTGTGTTTGCTCAACTGTAGGAAGTTCAACAGCAGGAAAATTAATGCTCTGAACTGAAGCATTTATAAAATCCTCAACAGTTTCATAAGGGAGCTTTAACCTCTTAACAACATCAGCCCACCTAGCATGGATTTCTGGATAAAAGAAATTCTTGGGAAATTGGACGACGAACTGGTTGTTCAAACTATTAAGAATCATTTCGGATATATATTTTAAATTATATATTCATGGAAAAAGAAAAGTTTATTTGTCAAATATGTCAGAAGGAATACCCTACTTTATCTCATTTATCAAAGCATATTAATACTCATAACATATCAAAAAAAGAATATTATGATAACTATTTGAAGAAAAAGGGGGATGGGGTTTGCCCTATCTGTCATTCTTCTACCCCTTATACAAATAAATGGCAAAATGCTTATAAAATCTATTGCTCAAATGAATGCAAAAAGGCCGGGGTTCCTAAAAATGTTGAAAGGACCTCTATTGAAAGATATGGGGTCTCAAATGTAAATAAGTTGAAAGATATTCGAAATAAAATTAAAATAACTAATGAAGAAATTTATGGAAATTCTTGTCCTATGCAAAATTTAGAGATTCAAAGGAACATAAGAAGAAAGAATCTGGAAAGATTAGGGGTAGAATTACCCTTTCAATCTAAAAAAATTCAGAAAAAGGGGGCAATAACAAGAAAAGAAAAATATGGCGGGGAATATACATTCCAGTCTTCAGAATTAGTAGAAAAAATTCATAAAACAAATATGTTAAGATATGGAATGCCTAATCCTATTCAAAGTTTGGGGGTTTTTTCAAAACAACAATTATCTGGTCTTTTTATAAAAAGATATAAAGAATCTTCTTTATTTTATCAAGGGTCTTATGAATTAGATTTCTTAGAAAAATATTATGATTTATTAAATATCCAAAGAGCTCCTTTTATAAAATATAAATTTAGAGATAAAGAAAGAATTTATTATCCTGATTTTTATATTCCCTCTATAAATTTAATTATAGAGGTAAAAAATAAATATTTAGCCAAAAGGGATAAACAAACAATTAGGGCTAAGAAAAAAGCTGTTATTCAGCAAGGATTTCAATTTATTATGATTGTAAATAAAAATTATGAAGAATTTGAAAAACTTATTTCCTCATCATCTCTATAATTAAAAAATAAAGTGAAACCATGGCAGAACTTGAAATTAACAACGTTGAAGAATTAAAAGAAAAATTATCCGAAGCTGTTGAAGCAAGCCCAAATAAACCTTCTGAAGAAGAAATAAAAGCTGCAGGAGAAGAATTTGAAGCAGCAGCAAAAGCATTTCCCGTAAAAATGTGGGAAATAGGCGGAAATAAAGATGCTCGAGAATATTGTAGCTATCTTTCCCATTATGTAAGGAATCGTCTTTTCTGGACCAAAAATGGATGGATGGGTGTAGTTAAACTTGATGAAGAATTAAGAGCAGCTGAAAATCTTCTTAATGGAACTGAGCCTCTAAAACTTGGTTATCAGGCTCTTGAATTTGTTTATTATTCTCTTATGAATCCTGGCGGAGTTGGTCTTCAATCAGCTCAAGACTTTGAATCCGAAGGAGAACAATATCTTCCTTTAATGGAATCTGTTTCCGTCGCTCTTAATAAAGCAAGAGAAGAGCTTAAGAATATTCAATTCCTTCAAGATAAGTATGCAGCTATGCAGCAGGGATTTTATCTTGAATTAGAACCTGCTCCAATGGAAGAGCCAGGAACTCAGGGAGAAGATCTCGGAACAATGGAAGTTTCATTAGATGAAGAATTAGACGGAAATTCAGGAACTCCTCCTACAGAAGAGATAGGAGATCTTTCCATAGAAAAATCTGAATAATTTTTAACATTTCTTTAACAAATATCCCTTGAATAGAGGGATATTTTTTTGAAATATGGAGGGATATAAAAAACTAATATCCCTCTTTTTTGTATAAACTTCGTAAGAAAGTTTTTGCAAGAATATATAAAAACAAATAATTAAATTATGGCTACAACACCACAACAATTTTTTTCAAAAAACATGAAATGGTTTGCTTTGGCTTTATTGTTTTTACTTATGATTAAGAGTGTGCAGAGTTGCAATAGAAAAACTCTTTTGAATATGGGATCAAAACAATACATTGAGCAAATAGATTCTCTAAAAACTCTTTACAATAATTATTACAGGGATTCCCAGGACAGTATAAAGAAATTGAATTTCGAACTTAAACTTGCAAACGAACAGGTAAATGCTGCTAACAAAAGAGCTGAAGCTGTTCAATCTGCCGTTGAAAAAGTTCGTTCAAATACAACTATTACTGTTAAAGGCGCTGAAGAAGTTAAAGACACCTCTAAAAAATAAATACAATGAACGAAATTACTCCTGAATTAAGAGAAAAAATTGCGCTATATTCAAAACATTTGCATGAAATTATTCATACAGATATTAGCGATGAAATGCTAAATGCTGTCAATATCAAAAGTGTAAGTATGATTAATGAAGTCATGACTGAATACCCAGCTGAACCACTTTTAATTGTTAAAAAATTAGATGGAACAGAAGAGCGCATCTGGGGATTTGTAAAAATCCCAGAATACTTGAATAATCTCATAGATCAAATTGAAAATTCAGGATACGTTAAAATATAAAAATCATTATATGAATTTAAAAAATTTTAAAATTACAAACAAAGGTCTTTATTGGGGGCTTATTGTTACATTTGCCCTCCTATATTTGTGTGTAGGATTTGTATCAACTTTACACTCAATTACATTTTTCAACTTAGCGAATACTGTTGGCCTTGCAGTACTTCTTGGTATTACTTATGAAATTGGACAAGCATCTGTATTGTTTTCAATATTAATGACCAAAAATAAAGATAAGTTTCTTCCGTGGGCATTGATGTTTCTATTAACTGCATTACAGGTAACCGCCAATGTTTATGCTTCTTTTAAATTTATGGCAAATTCAGGATCAGACGATTGGCAATATTGGCAAAAATCTATCCTAATTGGAGTTCAAGCAGAGAATGCTGAAATGTATCAAGTTATTATTTCTTGGATTGCGGGTGCTTTGCTTCCTATAGTTGCTCTTGGTATGACAGCATTAGTTGCTAATAATATTAAAATGATTACTGAGGAAAATGAAGCTAATAAGGAGGAGCCAAAGGAAGAGAATAAACCAAGAGAGGAAGAGCTAAAGGAAGAGAATAAACCAAAGGAAACTTCAGATTTAAGCGAAACTATCGGAAAGATCCTTGATAGAGATAATCATTTGGAAAAACTTAAGAATACCCTTCTTTCTACTGCTGGCCCAGCTACAAAATATGAGGAAAATCCAATTATTGGTGAAGGAGGAGTTGAAATTATTAAAGACCCTATCTCTATTGAATTAAGAGATCACGAGAAAGCAAACGAAGAATTTGAAAAGGAATATTTTCAAGATAATATGACTCCTCTTCAAAGATCTGAAAAAGAAATAGATGAGATAATCGAAAATGAGGTAGAAAGAAGGCTTAGGGAAAAAGAAAGTGCTAGGGGAATAGACAGTGCTTTTGATGTACAGGAAGGAATGGATTATCTTGATCGAGAAGCAAATTCATTAATCCCGGAAACAACTTCAAAAATAATTGATGCCCATCCTTCTCAAATTATCATTCCAGAAGAAAATTTGCCAGAAGTAAGTAATGAAATAGAAGATGTTACTTCTCCAGAAATAATGGAGCAAGCTGTTGAAGCTACAATAAAAGAAGCGGAGGAATCCCGAATTACAGAGGAAAAAACCCCTGTTACAAAAACAAGGGGGTGGCATCTTAAGAAAACTTATGTAGATTCGAATGGAGATGTTTATCATTTTGGCAAGATCTCGGACGATAAAGAATTAAAAGAACCCCAGGACTCAAAAAAAGCTTAGGAGCGAGCATGGATGAAGGGGTGAAAGAAGAGCTCGCTCCTGATAAAGAAGAAATAAACCCCGTAGAGGAATTGAAAAAACCTTCTCCTGGTCAAGAACTTATTGAACGTATTAAAAAAGAAGATTTTGAAAAGAAGAAAAAGAAGGAAGCAGAAGAATATGTTCCCTCTATTATAATAGATGGGGTAGAAGTTATTGATGCTAAAGCTATTCCAAAAAAAGAAAAAATAAGGCTCGATAAGTTTGGAATTCCTATTCCTGAAAATCGAAGAACCTGGGATAAAATCTAAATATCAAAAGGACCCCTAAATACATTGGCACAACTCATAGGCACGTGCCTGCTAAGTTTAAATCCCTAAGTCATGTTAATCCTTGCCTTAGGGATTTGTTGTCTTAAACAGCAAATAATAACTTTTTATAAAAATCCATTCTATTCTTTTTATTCACGAATAAATAATAAAAATAAAAGGCTAATAGCATGGCTACAGATGTATTTAATAATTCTAGCAATAACTATGTTTATCCCGCTCTTTCACCATGTGCGGGGGCTGGAGATGATTCATACCTACAATTTTTACCAAATAAATCTGTAGGAGTTATACAGGGAAGCAACACTCTTGCTTCAATATCTTTTTCAGATATTAAAATTCCCGTTTCCTCTTATAGTTCTCAAATGAAAGTTGTAGAACCAGGAGAAGTAATTTTTATCCCTGGATTAACGAAGGGTCTTGATTTTAGATCGCAAGCATTTACTATTCCTGCATTCACGGATAATGATTTGAATCCATATTTTATGACTGTCGATCTTTCGATTGGCTTTTATAAAAATTTCAAATATTATCAATTTAATGTTGAAGCTTCCGCAGACTATTCAAATAATATCACAATAGATCAAGCTTTAGATATAGCTTTATCCAATATTCAAGCAAAGATTACAACTACTTATGATCCTAGTGATCTTTCTTTTACCGGAACTCAGGCAGGATGGGATTTTAATATTTCCAACATTGAACTAACTCTTATAGATGCTTCTGAAAATGCTAGTTCGCCTTTCCCTGCTATTATCATAGGGGGAATAAATGTTCCTCAAATATTTGAATTAGAAGAGGATCTTTCTAAAATGGTTCTTTATGCTAAGTATCCTAATTCAGCAATGCAAGGAATTATTTTAAAAGCTACATATCCAGCAACAGAATTAAGTTATAATAAATGGATTTATATTAATCATGTTACAGATATTGTTACTATTTTCGAGCCTATTCAGATTGACAACTTTTTAAAAAATATAGAGATAACATTTGATCCTTCGATTTCTTTTGGACCATTTATAACAGATTTTACAGATGCTTCCGTTGGTTTGGATGCTAGCTCTGGAAGTGAATCCTATGTTCTTGCAGTAGATTGCTCTTACGCATATTATCAGCTAGCGGATTCATCTTTATTTAATTCTAGATTAAATCTTGAATCAACTTTAAATGGAACTATTGAAAATTCCTGGGTAAACAAAGATTATCCTTTACTTCCTTATGGGGATCCTTCAAGCAGAGTTGAAATAGCTTTATCTATTGTAAACGACTGTTCTATAAACAATGCTTTTATTCAGGATAGCTCCATATTTACATCTTTCTTAGAAGACGTTTCATTATCTGGATGTACACTTTATAATTGCTCCTATGATCCTAGCATGGTTACCTTATCCAATTGTACTCTTATTACAATTAATGAAACTATAGATTGTTCTATTTCTTATGAGACTGATTCATCAACCTATTATACTCCGGTTGTTAAAACAATTGAAGTTGGTATGAGTGGTTGCTCTAATGCTACTCAAATGAGCGCAGGAGATTATCTTGAATGGATTACAGAAAACGAGGATTGGAAAAAAGTTGGAGATGCGTATATTTGGACTTCAGCTCCTGATAATGGGGATACAAGGAATTTAATTGATGGATTTTATGTTTATAATCCTCAAACTTTCCCAGTTCAAATAGATTATTTAATCTTTGTATGATAGCCAAGAAGGTTTTTGAAAATATAGAATTTAAAAGAGGAGATCCCCCTCAAAAAACCTTAAAAGTAGGAAAACATAGAACTACTTCTAAAACTTTTAAGGATTATGAAGGAGAAGAACAAACTATTGAAGTCGATCGAGAAAATAGTTTTGATCTTTATAATATGAGGGTCCGGTTAGTTTTTAATAAAATAGAAGGTGATGAGTTTGCTGATGTTTACATCAATGGAGAAAAAAATGATTTTTCGGTTTTTAAAATAACTCCTTTTGATTATGAATTTAAGAGCAGCGCATACGGATTTCCTGTTGCAAAAGATGAAAAACATCTTAAGGAATTAAAAGAAAAATATTCTCATTGGATTGCAATATCTAATGATTATTCTAGGGAAAATAAAGATCCTTTTATTGCGGTTGCAGAATTAATACTTTTTACATACTAATGAAAGCACTAAAAGTATTCGAAGCATATAACTTTCAAAGAGGCCAGAATCCAAAAAGATCTCTTTCTTTAGGAAAATACAAGTCCCTTCTTTATAGGGCTTTAACTGATCCAGATAATGAAGTTAATGGAGAAGCCTTTCGTGATTGGATGGAGACAAATCCTACTCTTGCGAAAGCTATAGAATATGATAAAAATCCTTTACCTTTGGATCAATATTTAACCTTTGATTTGGACTATTATTGCGAAAATAATGATATAGATCCAGATGATCTCAAAGATGATTTTGATTCTAAAGAAATTTTTTCAAGGTTAAAACCTGGAGAATTAATGGTCTTTAGAGGAATTATTAAAAGTTTACCCGATCAAAATAAAGTTTTATATTATAGGGGAGGAAATATTGATGGGTTTATTACTCGAAAAGATTGGGTTGGTATAAGATAAATAGATTATGAGAGCAAAGAAAATATCAGATACAATCAACGAATGGGGTGGAGCAGGATATTCCATTTATGGTGGTAACGCCGGATATGGAAATGCTAGCGGAAGAGGTATGGGATTTGGCCAGAGCTCTCAAAATAAAGGAGGTCCAAATTTAATGTATACCTATGACGTTAAAGACCTTGATCAAAAACTTCAGCAAGCCCCAACTCCTCAAGATGATGAAAAATATGTTCATATTGGATGTGAAATAGAGGGAATTTCTCTAGATACAAAAAAGAAAATAACAGGTAAGATAGTTTCGGAGGAAACTGATAACGATGGTAATATTTCTTATTATAATATAATAAATTCAGAAACAGGCAAAACTGAAAGAGTAGACCCAACATCTGCCGAATTAATTCAAAATGATTTATCCCCAGAAATGGCCATTAGGGATTATCCAGGATTTGAGTCTTTTGAGTATCCTTCTTTTGAAGATTTTTTGAATGAAAAAGATAATGCAAGAGAAGCTGTCAAAAGAAGCCATTTGCCAAAAGATATAAAAGAAAAAATACTTCAATTGGGGGTTTCAAGATTTAAAGATGGAAAAGCTCATGGAATAGGGAAACCAAAAATTGGTGGAAAAAAATTTAGCGAAGTAGGAATTGGTGCAGATAAAAATGGTTTTTTTGTTCATACTCACCGAGCAAGATCAAAATCATATAAGGATCTTTCAGATATTCCCAATAAAACCATTAATTTTATAGCATCAACAGGATAATAAAAAAGAGGTTTATTTAACCTCTTTTTCTTTGTTAACATCCTGTTTTGCTTTCCACCTTTCCATTTCTTCCTCAACCCAGGGAACCTGGATACCTGTAATTCTTACATCTAATTTTCTTACAAAAACACTATTATCGGGAACATTAAATAACATAATGGCAGGATCCCCTTCTTTCCAATTTTCGTATTGCTTTACAGCTTTATTAATAAGATCCGGGGTAAAATGATCTTTTGCTGACCAGTTTTCTAATTTTTTCCTTATATTTTTTCTGATCCATGCAAAATGCTGCATACGGATTATCTCATCTTCAAAAATATAAGTTCCTATATTTAAAGGATTATAGATTCTTCTTGTAGGATCCGTTGGACCAGGGGCTGGTCCATTGAAAGTATAATTAAAATAAGTGGAATGAATTCCGGGAACAAATGGTCTAAAGGGATAAACAAGATAATGTTCTAGATCTCTGAAATAATTAACATAGCTCCAATAAGTAATAGGCCACCCATTTTCATTAATCATTTCCTTAGCAACTCTGAATTGATCTTTATCATAGAACTCATCGGCATCAATATTCAATATATGAGAGCATCCCCTTTCTTTTGCGAGAGAAATCCCCATATTTCTTTTATCTGTTTCTTGTTCCCTCGAATATTTTAGAAAGTTGGGTTTGAATTCAATCAATTCATCAATAAGACCTAGGGACTTTAATCTCTCTAATTCAGCCATATCTTTTGGATCCATTGCATTTTTCCAATAAGATTTCTTTTGATAAAAACCGGCAACCCAGTCTACTTGATCCCTTATTTGGGAAATAAGATCAAATAATAATTCGCTTGAGTCAAAACAGTTAATAGTAAGGCCTAATTTTTTTATTTTTCCCATTCTTTTGGTTTTTCTTTTTTAAATAATTTTATCCATGTTCTTTCAATCTCTCTCATTCTTTCTTTACTCTTCTTTTTCCATTTTATATCTTCAATAATAATTTTTACAGTATAAGCTATAAAAAGAATAAATGCTAAAAATAGAAAAATGGTTATAGCATTTGAATAAAAAGGATCTTGAATTCCTATTATGTCTCGTATTAATTGGTCTCTTATCTCTTCATAAGGATTCATTAAAACTAGTTTATTTTAATATCATCAAAAATGATAGGTATCTTTGATTGGAACTCCTTTAGAAGAGGTATCGTTAATTCCCTCATCTGCGGATGAGCAGCGGGAGAAGTTCTTAGTTTAAAGAAATGTCTCCATTCGCGTAGGTTATATTTAACATTTATTTCGGTTTTAGTCGAATTCGGAAGAACTGATCTTGCCTGCTGAGCTTGCCAACCATCTTCAATTAATAAATTATAACTATGTTCGGCAAATGCCATAGCTATAAGCCATCTTCTTTCATCATCGTTGATATTTGTCGAAGATTCAATTTCAGCTCTATCGGTCAAAAATTGTTCATCAATATTAATACACCAATTAGGAATAATGAAAGTAATTTGGTTATCAAATTTATCTTTCGAATAATTACAATATCTTGTGCTCTCCTGAGCATAAGAAGCCATTCTATGACGAACTATTTCATGGGAAACCCCTCTGTCGCAAGTAAATTTAACTATAATATCAAAAAATTCGATCATTGCTTCATGACCTCTTGAAATAAGCATTCTGATCATTTTTTCCGCAGAATCATCAGTAATCTTATCCTCAGATTTATAGCAAGTTCTAGCAACCTTTTCAAGGAATTTTAGAATTTCTTCTCCGTTTATTGGGGTAAGGATTTCGGTAAAGGGTTTGATTAATTTCATAAAAATATTTTTAGTGTACTACTTTTTTATTATATGAATTTTGTTATATGTAGTTTTAATTAATCAAAGCTTAAAATGCCTTTTCCGGGTGAAGACGGACTGAACTCAAATTTGACTTGACCTTTCTTCATAGCATCTATTAATTGAGCTCCAACTGCGGTTCCAATTTGAGCAGAAATGAGATCCCAATTTGTGGCAGGCGTAGTAGATTCTTTGACAGTTTTTGTTTTAGCTTCTATCTTTTCAGCAGTAGTAGCTCCGGCAGCTGCTCCAGTAGCACCCGATCCTCCAGCACTAATGGAAATGGCAGATAATTTAGATAATTTAGCCTGATCAAAATTATCCAAACTAACAGAAAGATCATTTATAGATTTTGCAAGATCTGCAATAGTTTCGTTTGCTTTTTGTAGGGAATCCAAAGACTCGGAGAATTTTGAAAGCTCCTCAATGATTCCGCTATATTTTTGGATAGCTTTTTTAGCATCTTCTGGTTCGCCGTCTCCAAGTTTATCTGCAAGAGTATCCGAGAATGTTGTAAGAGCAGTAACTATATTTCCGGCGATTTTATCCATCGATAGAGTTTTGGCTTTTCCATTTTCCATAACGGGTTTCCCTTCGGCATCCATTATTGGTATAGAATTATCTTCTCCAAATTCTGCAAAAACTTTAAGAGTATCAGCAAATTGCATAACTGCTCCAAGAATACCATTTCTCCCAACAAGAGCCTTAGACATTCTCTTCATCCTTC
>ERZ795044.825-NODE-825-length-28978-cov-8.820765_pt1 | contig 28978 bp, 31 predicted proteins | sample MGYA00375128_ERZ795044 | MGnify/ENA primary metagenome ERZ795044 (study PRJEB30173, sample SAMN05720213) | anaerobic digester metagenome | isolation source: active sludge of municipal wastewater-treating anaerobic digesters | place: USA | collected 2014-12-22 ...
GAAACTGGTGGAGGGAGGTGGATTCGAACCACCGAAGGCGTAAGCCAGCAGATTTACAGTCTGCCCCCGTTGGCCGCTTGGGTATCCCTCCGATTGTCCCGATGGCGAACCGAAGCTCCCCAAAGAGCCCGCAATTTTGACGCCAGCTTTCGGGACTGTCAACGCTTATGTGCAGATCGGTCAGACATTGAAGCGGAAGTGCAGCACGTCGCCTTCCTGCACACGGTATTCCTTGCCTTCCAGGCGCAGCCGGCCGGCGTCGCGGGCACCGGCCTCGCCCCTGTACTTGAGGAAATCGTCGTAGCCGATGGTCTCGGCGCGGATGAAGCCCTTCTCGAAGTCGGTATGGATCACGCCCGCCGCCTGCGGCGCGGTGGATCCGGCCTTGACCGTCCACGCGCGAACCTCCTTGACGCCGGCGGTGAAGTAGGTCTGCAGGCCCAGCAGCTTGTAGGCGGCGCGGATGACGCGATTCAGGCCGGGCTCGTCCAGGCCGAGGTCCTTCAGGAATTCGTCGCGATCGGCGTCGTCCAGCTGGCTGAGCTCTTCCTCGATGGCGGCGGAGACCGGCACCACCTCGGCACCCTCGCCCGCCGCCCGAGCGCGCACCGCGTCGAGGTGCGGGTTGTTCTCGAACCCGTCCTCGAGCACGTTGGCCACGTACATCACCGGCTTCAGGGTGATCAGGAACAGGTCGCGCACCGCCGCCTTGTCGTCGTCTGACAGGCCCAGCGACCGCGCCGACCTGCCCTCGTTCAAGCCGGCGCTGATGCGGCCCAGTACCTCGGCGCGCGCCTTCGCGTCCTTGTCGCCGGTCTTGGCGGAACGCTCCGCCTTGTTCAGCGCCTTGTCGACGGACTCCAGGTCGGCCAGCGCCAGCTCGGTGTCGATGGTATCGATGTCGGCCAGCGGGTCGACCTTGTTGTTGACGTGGATGACGTCGTCGTTCTCGAAGCAGCGCACCACATGGGTGATCGCATCGACCTCGCGGATATGGGCCAGGAACTTGTTGCCCAGGCCCTCGCCGCTCGCCGCGCCCGCCACCAGGCCGGCGATGTCGACGAACTCGACCGCAGTCGGGATGCACTTCTGCGGCTTGACGATCTCGCTCAGCGCATTGAGGCGCGGATCCGGCACCGGGACGATGCCGACGTTCGGCTCGATGGTGCAGAACGGGAAGTTGGCGGCGGCGATGCCGGCCTTGGTCAGCGCGTTGAAAAGCGTGGACTTGCCGACGTTCGGCAGGCCGACGATGCCGCATTTGATGCCCATGGCGCGTGTTGCTCCGTTGTCGCGCGGCGTCTGGCCGCGCGAAGAAAAATCAGGTGGATCAGCTTGGCCGCGGCGTATGCAGCCGGGTCATCGCGTCCTGGTAATTGCCGTCCATCGCCAGCGGCAGCACGCCGATGGCGTCGTCGATGGCACGCAGGATGCTCGCCTCGTCGTCGCGCCCGGGCTTGCCCAGCACCCAGGGCGTGACCTTGTCCTTGTGCCCGGGATGGCCGATGCCGACCCGCAGGCGGTGGAACTTGCCATGCCCGAGCAGGCGCATGGTGTCGCGCAGGCCGTTCTGGCCGCCATGGCCGCCGTCGAACTTGAGCCGCGCAACGCCGGGCGGCATGTCCAGCTCGTCGTGCGCGACCAGCATTTCCTCGGGCTCGATCTTCCAGTAGCGCAACGCCGCCGTGATCGACTTGCCGGAGAGATTCATGAAGGTCGCAGGCTTCAGCAACCAGACGTCGTGACCGCCGATGCCGGCCTTGGCGATCTCGCCGAACAGCTTGCTGTCCAGCCCGAACCGCGCGCCCGCCTGTTCCGCCAGCGCGTCAATAAACCAGAACCCGGCGTTGTGCCGGGTCCGGGCGTGTTCGGGACCGGGATTGCCCAGCCCGACGATGAGGCGCAGGCCTGCCATCGGAAGCGACATCCTTCGGATCCAGGTCGGCGCGACACGGGGTCGCGCCGAGACGAATCAAAGGATTACTTGTCGTCCTTCTTCGCGGCCTTGGTCGCCGGCACGTCGGCGGCTTCCGGGGCGGCTTCCTCGGTGTCTTCCTTGCCGTGCTTGGCGATCACGACGGCGACGTCGTGTTCCTTGCCCAGCTTCAGCTCCGGGATCTCCACGCCGGCCGGCAGCTTCAGCTCCGACAGGTGGATGATGTCGCCGACGGCCAGGTTCGACAGATCGATCTCGATGAACTCCGGCAGGTCCTTCGGCAGGCAGCTCACTTCCACGTCGTTCAGCTCGTGCAGGACGACCACGTCGGCCGCCTTGCCCGCCGGGGACTTGTCCTCGTTGAGGAAGTGCAGCGGCACCTTCGCGCGCAGGGCCTGGTCGGCGCTGACGCGCTGGAAGTCCAGGTGCATGATCAGCTGCTTGAAGGGGTGGCGCTGGATGTCGCGGAGCAGGACCTTCTGGACGTCGCCGCCGAGGCTCAGGTCCAGGATCGACGAGTAGAACCACTCGTTCTGCTGGGCCAGCCAGACCTTCTCGTGGTCGAGCTGGATGGCGACCGGATCGATGCCGCCGCCGTAGACGATGGCCGGGATCTTGCCGCCGGTGCGGAGGCGGCGGCTCGCACCCTTGCCTTCCACTGCGCGGCGTTCGACGTTGATTTCATGCGTTGCCATGTTGTTTCACTCTCGTTGCATTGAAGCCGCCTCGCGGCGGCGATGTCACTCACCCGCGACCAGGTGAGTGGGGTGCGACGCGGCGATGCCGCATCGCGGGTTCCTGGCGTCAGTCGACGTAGAGCGAGCTGACGGACTCGCCGAACGCCACCCGGCGGATGGTTTCGGCCAGCAGCTCGGCCACGCTGAGCTGGCGGATCTTGGGGCAGGCCTTGGCGGCCTCGGACAGGCGGATGGTGTCGGTCACCACCAGTTCGTCCAGCTGCGAGCGGGTCACGTTGTCGATCGCCGCGCCGGACAGCACCGGGTGGGTGCAGTAGGCCGCGACCTTCAGCGCGCCGCGCTCCTTCAGCGCGTTCGCGGCGGCGCACAGGGTCCCGGCGGTGTCGACGATGTCGTCGACCAGCACGCAGGTCTTGCCCTCCACGTCGCCGATGATGTTCATCACCGTGGACACGTTGGCCTTCGGCCGGCGCTTGTCGATGATGGCCAGGTCGGCATCGTCGAGGCGCTTGGCGATCGCGCGCGCGCGCACCACGCCACCCACGTCGGGCGAGACCACGATCAGGTTGTCGGTGCCATGCGCGCGCCAGATGTCGGCCAGCAGCAGCGGCGACGCGTACACGTTGTCCACCGGCATGTCGAAGAAGCCCTGGATCTGGTCCGCATGCAGGTCCACGGTCAGCACCCGGTCGGTGCCCACCGCGCCGAACATCTTCGCCGCGACCTTGGCCGTGATCGGCACGCGCGAGGAGCGCGGGCGGCGATCCTGGCGGGCGTAACCGAAGTACGGCACCACCGCGGTCACGCTGGCCGCCGACGCGCGCTTCAGCGCGTCCACCAGCACCAGCAACTCCATGAAGTTCTCGGCGGTCGGGGCGTTGGTCGGCTGGATGATGAAGACCTCCTGCCGGCGCACGTTCTCCTCGATCTCGACCTGCACTTCGCCGTCGGAGAAGGTGCTCACCAGCGCCTTGCCCGGGCGCACGCCCAGTTCGCGGCAGACCGCATCGGCCAGCGGCCGGTTCGCGTTGCCGGAAAACACCAAAAGATTGCGATCGTCTTGCATGGCTGGTTCCGCTGCGCTCTGACCGTGGCGGTGCAATGGACCGCGCGGACACGCTGCGCGGCGAAGGAGGTACAGCTCGTGCGAACGAACCCGTGGAACAAGATTGGCAGGGGCGGAAGGATTCGAACCTACGCATGCCAGGATCAAAACCTGGTGCCTTAACCGCTTGGCGACGCCCCTGCATTGAAACCTTCCACTGCATCCAGCAGCGGCGACCTCTCCGCACCCCGCGCCAGCCAGGCATGGATGCCGGGCGGAAGCGAAGCGAGCGCCGCCTCGGCGGATTCGCGCTGGGCGAATTCGACGAAACAACCGCTGCCCGAACCCGTCAAGCGTGGCGTGCCGATGGACGCCAGCTGCGCGAACAAGGCCTCGACGGCAGGTTCACGGCGGCGCAGCACCGGCTCGAACGCATTGTCGAGCACGGCCCCTGACGGGGATGTTCCGGAAAGGAAGCCCGTTATTTTCGCGGGTGCAGCATTGCGCGTCAAATCAGGGGCTTGGAACAGGGCGGCGGTGGCGGCATGGACACCGGGACTGGCGACCACGTACCAAGCCGGTGGCAGCTCGATCGCGGTGAGCACTTCGCCCACGCCTTCGGCCCAAGCGTTGTGGCCGCGGACGAACACCGGCACGTCCGCACCCAGCTGCAAGCCCAGCGCCGCGAGCCGGTCGACCCCGAGAGCCAGGTTCCACAACCGGTCGAGCACGACCAGTACGGTTGCCGCATCCGAGGAACCACCGCCGAAGCCGCCACCCGTCGGAATGTTCTTTTCGATGCCGATATCAGCACCTTGGCGACAATTTGTCTCTTTTCTCAGAAGTTTTGCCGCGCGCACCATCAGGTCATCGGCTTCCGCGACACCGTCCGCGCCAGCCCCGACCCGGACGATGACACCATCGGTACGACGCCGCAGATGGATCACATCGCCCCAGTCCAGTAGCCGGAAAGCGGTCTGCAGCGCGTGGTAGCCATCCGGCCGGCGACCGGTGATGCGCAGGAACAGGTTGAGCTTGGCCGGTGCCGGCCAACGGCTCCAGCCTTCGGTCGCGGGGAAATCAGCCATGTCCCCGCTCAGTCCACGGCCCAGCGATCCACGACCAGGCGCACCCGGTCCGTGTTGCGCAAGGCCGTGATGCGCGCGGGCAGGTCCGCTCCACTGGCGGCATCGGGCTTCCAGTCGGCGTAGTCGATGGTCCAGCCGGCCTGCTCGATCCGCTGCACGCGCCCATCCTCGCCGTAGCCGACCGTGGCCAGGCCGAACGCGGCCTCGCTGGCCCACGCACCACGCACCCAGCAACCCAGGCCGGCGACGGGGATATCCCAGCCCGTGCGCTCGCGCAGCAGGGCGGCGGCATCTGCGCCATGCACCGGGCCGCCGGGAACGCCCTGCAGGGTCGCGCCGTCCGCATCGACATCGAGCGCCCAGCCCTGGCGCGTCACTGGCGCGGTGAGTTCGATCCTCGCCTCGCCGGCCGCCTGCGACCATGTGATGCGGCCGCTGCCGCCATCCTTGCCGTTCGACAGCGCGACCCGGCCGGTCAGCGCCCATGCGGGGGCGCTGCAATCGCCATCGGCCAGGCCCAGTCGTTCGATGCGCTGGCGCTGCGCCATCGCTTGCGGCGAGTCCGCATCGGTGCCGACCACCTGGCCGGGCGCGGCTGGCCGGGCGACCGGCACGCCGGTGCAGCCCGCCAGCACGGCCATGCCCAGCGCCGCCAGCGCGATCCGCCGGTTCACGCCCCGGTGGCCTGCAGGGCGCGCTGCAGCGAGCGATTCTCGGGATCGAGCTTGCGTGCTTCCTCGAAATACTTGCGCGCTTCATCACGCTCGCCGAGCACCCACAGCACGTGGCCGAGGTGGCTGCCGATGTCGGCATCCTTCTGCAGCGCGTAGGCGTGGCGCAGGTGGTCGAGTGCCTGGCGCGGCTTGCCCAGGCGGAACAGGACCCAGCCATAGCTGTCGATGATCGCGGCGTTGCCGGGCGCGGCCACGCGGGCACGGTCGATCAGTTCCAGCGCCTCGCGATAGCGGGTGGTCCGGTCGGCCAGCGTGTAGCCCAACGCATTGAGCGTATTCACGTCGTCCGGCGAGATCACCAGGATGCGCCGGAAGTCGGCCTCGGCCTTGGCGATCTCGTCGCGGCGCTCCCACAGCAGGGCGCGCGAGTACAACAGTGCCTCGTCATCGGCGAACGCGGCCAGGCCGCGGGCATAAGCGTCCAGCTCGCCAGCCTCGTCCTTGTCCTTGAGCCGCAACTCGGCTTCCAGCAGGTAACCGTCGCGGCGGGCTTCCTCATCCAGGGTCTGGTCGGCCTGGATCGCATGCAGTTCATCGAAGGCTGCAGGTTTGCGACCCATCGCGTGCAGCACATTGGCGCCACGCAGGCGGGCGATGCCCTGCACGCCTTCACCGGGGACGTTGGCGTACCAGCCGCGGGCATCCTCATAGCGTTCCAGCAATTCCGCCAGCTGGCCCAGCAACAACCTGCGCATCGGGTTGGGATGGGTGGCCTCGCGCTTCAGTTCCTCGTAGAGGGCGGCCAGCCCGGCCTTGTCCTTGGCCTTGTCCAGCAGCATCGCGCGCTGCGCGTGGCTGGCATCGTCCTGCGGGCCCCAGCCCAACACCTGCGCGGCCTTGGCGCTGTCGCCAAGGGCATCGTATTCGCCGGCCACCGACCAGCGCAGCTGGGGCGAGAGCTTGGCGGCGTCTTCCAGCCCGGCGAGCAGGGTCCGGGCCTCGCCAAGCTTGCCGCCCTCGCGCAGGAGTTGGGCGCGCAGCAGGGCGACCCGCGGTTCGCCCGGGTAGCGGCGGACGATCTCGCCGACGATGCGATCCACCAGCGCCGGCTGCTCCAGCCGCTGCGCCAACCCGCCGAACCCGAGCCAGGCCTGGAGGTCGTCGGGCAGCAGGTTGTCGTCGACGATCCCGTCGATCATCGCCACCACCAGCTTCTGCTGCTTGCCGACCGCGCCGAACAGCGCCGCCAGCGCGCTGCGCCAGCCCTTGCCGCCCTCGGCCAGCAACGTACGCAGCTCGCGGCGGGACGCACGCTTGTCGCCCGCCCGCAAGGCCAGCCCGGCCGCGACCATGCGTTGCGCGTCGCCGCCCTCGGGCGCGAGCGATCGCCACGTCGCGTAGGCGTCACGGGCCAGCGCGTCCTCGTCCGCCAGCAGGGCGATACGGGTGGCGCGTTCGGCCAGCACCGGGTCGCTGGCGCTGCGCGCCGCCTGCAGGTACTGGCGGGCGGCCTCGGGCAATTGCCCGGCCTGGAGGGCGAATTCGCCGGCCAGGCTGGCTTCCATCGGATCGACCACGACCTTCGCCGGAGAGGGCTTCGAGGCAGCGAGTGCCAGGCCGGGAGCGAGCAGTGCCGCCAACAGCAGCAGGCGTGGACCAGCGTGTCGCGGGATGGGCATGGGGCGGGCCGGTACAATGACGGATCGGGCCGGCAGCTTATCGCAGGCACCTGAACGGATTTCTCGCATGGCCTTGCACGTCCTCGGCATCAACCACCAGACCGCGCCGGTCAGCCTGCGCGAGAAGGTGGCGTTCGCCCCGGATTCGCTGGCGCCGGCGCTCGCCTCGCTACGCGCGTTGCCCCAGGTGCGCGAAGCCGTGCTGCTCTCCACCTGCAACCGCACCGAGCTGTACGCCCATTCGGACGATGACGGCCAGGCCCTGGCCGGCTGGCTGAGCGCGCATCCCGAGGCCGGCGGCGACCTGCAGGCCTACCTGTACCGGCATCGCGATGCCGACGCCGTGCGCCACCTGTTCCGGGTCGCCAGCGGCCTGGATTCGCTGGTGCTGGGCGAGCCGCAGATCCTCGGCCAGGTCAAGCAGGCGTGGTCGGCGGCGCGCCAGGCCGGTGCCCTGGGTGGCCAGCTGGACCGGCTGTTCCAGCAGGCCTTCGCCACCGCCAAGCGTGCGCGTACCGACACCCGCATCGGCGCGAACCCGGTCTCGGTGGCCTCCACCGCGGTGCGGCTGGCGCAGGAGAGTTTCGCCCGGCTCAGCGACTCCACGGTGCTGCTGATCGGTGCCGGCGAGACCATCGAGCTGGCCGCGCGCCACCTGGTGGAGGCCAAGGCGCAGCGCCTGCTGGTCGCCAACCGCACCCTCGCCCACGCGCAGGAACTGGCCAGCCGCCACGGCGGCATGGCCCTGCCGCTGGCCGAACTGGACAAGCACCTGGCCGAGGCCGACATCGTCATCTCCGCCACCGCCAGCCGCACGCCGATCCTGCATCGCGCGCAGGTCGAACACGCGCTGCGGCTGCGCCGGCACCGGCCGATGCTGCTGCTGGACCTCGCCGTGCCGCGCGACATCGACAGCGACGTCTCCGGCCTGCGCGACGTGTTCCTGTACACGGTCGACGACCTGGAACGAGCCATCGAGGACAACCGCCGCAGCCGCCGCGAGGCCGCCCAGCAGGCCGAAGCGATCATCGAACTGCAGACTGCGCGCTTCGTCGAGCACTGGCAGGCCAGCGGCCGCCAGCAACCGCTGCTGCGCCTGCGTGCGCATGGCGACGCGGCGCGTGCCGAGGCGCTGGCCAAGGCGCGGGCGCAACTCGCCGCCGGGATGCCCCCGGAACAGGCGCTGGACCTGCTGGCCCACACCCTGACCAATCGCCTGCTGCACGCCCCTACCGTCGCCCTGCGCGATGCCGCACTGAGCGGCGACGGCGAGCTGGCCCGCGCCGCGGAAAAGCTGTTCCCCGCGACCGGCACGGACAGCGCCGACGCATGACCCCCGCCCTGCGACGCAAACTCGACGCGCTGGTGGAACGGCGCGAGGAAGTGGAACGCCTGCTGGCCGATCCCGCCATCGCCGCCGACCAGACGCGTTTCCGCAACCTGTCGCGCGAGTTCGCCACGCTGCAGCCGGTCGCGGATGCGCTGGCTGCCGAGGCGCAGGCGCGCGCCGACCTGGCCGCCGCCGAGGCGATGCGCGGCGATCCCGAACTGCGCGAACTGGCCGACGACGAGATCGCGTCCGCGACCGCGCGCCTGCAGCAGCTCGAGGGCGAACTGCTGGCCCAACTGGTCCCGAAGGACGCGCGCGATAGCGGCGGCCTGTACCTGGAGGTGCGCGCCGGCACCGGCGGCGACGAAGCCGCGATCTTCGCCGGCGACCTGTTCCGGATGTATTCGCGCTACGCGGAAGCGCAGGGCTGGCGGGTCGAAGTGGAATCGGCCAGTCCCGGCGAGCACGGCGGCTACAAGGAGCTGGTGGCGCGCGTGGAAGGCGATGGCGCCTACGCGAAGCTCAAGTACGAATCCGGTACCCACCGCGTGCAGCGCGTGCCGGCGACCGAATCGCAGGGCCGCATCCACACCTCGGCAGCGACGGTGGCGATCATCGCGATCGAACCCGGCGGCGACACCGACATCGTGATCAACCCGGCCGACCTGCGCATCGACACGTTCCGCTCGTCCGGTGCCGGCGGCCAGCACGTCAACAAGACCGAATCGGCGATCCGCATCACCCACTTGCCCACCGGCGTGGTCGTCGAAAACCAGACCGAGCGCAGCCAGCACGCCAACCGCGACAAGGCGATGAAACGCCTGCAGGCGATGCTGGCGGATGCCGAGCTCGAGAAACGCACCGCCGCGACTGCCGCGGACCGCAAGCTGCAGGTCGGCAGTGGCGACCGCAGCCAGCGCATCCGCACCTACAGCTACCCGCAGGGCCGGATCACCGACCACCGCGTCGAAGGGCTGACCCTGTACGACCTGCCGAACATCCTGGAAGGCGACCTGGACCCGCTGGTCCTGCGCCTGCAGCAGGAACAGCAGGCCGAAGCCCTCGCCCGACTGGCACAGGAACCATGACCATGGATACCACCACGATCTCCCGCGCCGGCCCGGCCGACCTCGACGCGCTGGCCTTGCTTTTCGATGGCTACCGCCAGTTCTACGGACAGCCCACCGACCTCCCGCGTGCGCGCCAGTGGCTGCGCGAGCGCCTGCGCTTCGGCGAGTCGGTGGTGCTGGTGGCCAGGCGCGGCGGCGGCGCGGTCGGCTTCGTCCAGCTGTATCCGATGTTCTCCTCGGTGCGCACGGCGAAGACCTGGATCCTCAACGACCTGTTCGTGGAGGCCGGCGCGCGCCGCAGGGGCGTGGCGCGGGCCCTGCTGGACGCCGCCGCCGCGTTCGCGCGGGAAGACGGCGCGATCGGGATCTCGCTGGAAACCAGCCAGGACAACGCCGCGGCCCGCGCGCTGTACCGCGCCGCCGGCTGGAACGAGGACGCCACCCAGTGGTATTCGCTGGGGTTCTCGAAGCTGCACCACTGATGCAGCGCGCGCGGTCGCGGCCTACACTCGGCGCATGACTGCCGCCGCCGATTTCAGACCGCTGTCGCTGTGCGTATTGACCGTCTCCGACACCCGCAGTGCGGATAACGACACGTCCGGCGCTTACCTGAGCGATGCCTTGCGCGATGCCGGCCATCGCCTGTTCGAGCGCGCCATCGTCCGCGACGACAAGTACGCGATGCGCGCGCTGGTGTCGCGCTGGATCGCCGACGACGAGGTGGACGGCATCCTGGTCACCGGTGGCACCGGCTTCACCGGCCGCGATTCCACCCCGGAGGCGCTGCTGCCCTTGCTCGACAAGCACATGGACGGCTTCGGCGAACTGTTCCGCGCGCTCAGCTTCGAGGAGATCGGCACCTCGACCCTGCAGTCGCGTGCGTTCGCCGGGCTGGCCAACGCGACCTTCCTGTTCGCCCTGCCCGGTTCGACGTCGGCCTGCCGCACCGGCTGGGACCGGATCATCGCCGCGCAACTCGATGCACGCACCCGGCCCTGCAACCTCGCCAATTTGAAGCCCCGGCTCAAGGAGTGACGATGGCCCTCGATACCACCCTGCGACTGCTCAGCAAGGCCAGCGGCCTGACCGTCGTCGACATCGCCACCGCCATCCCGCGCGCCGGCGTGAGCACGGTCAATGCCTGGCTCAAGGGCGAGAAACTGCCCGGCAAGGACCAGGTTGATGCCCTGGCGCGCACGTTCGGTGTCCCCGCTGGTGCACTGCTGTCGGAGCTGGCGAGCACGCTGGATCCGGCGCGCACCAAGGGCGAACACGACCTGCTGGCGGCCTACCGCAGCCTGGGCAGCCGCCAGCAGGGCGCCCTGCTGGAAGTGGCGCGCAGCATGAAACCGGCGAAGAAGAGCACGCGATGAGCAAGCTCAAGCGCAAGGACTACGAAGCCCTGCTGCAGCCGCTGCAGACGGAACTGGCGAACATGGCGCGCTGGGTCCAGCACACCGGCCAGCGCGTGGTCGTGGTGTTCGAGGGCCGCGACACCGCCGGCAAGGGCGGCGCGATCAACGCGATCCGCGAACACCTCAATCCCCGCCAATGCCACGTGGTCGCGCTGCCCAAGCCGACCGATCGCGAAGCCGGCCAATGGTATTTCCAGCGCTACGCGGCGCAACTGCCGGGCGCCGGCGAGATCGTCCTGTTCGACCGCAGTTGGTACAACCGCGCAGGCGTCGAAAAGGTCATGGGCTTCGCCAGCGATGCGCAGGTCGAGGCGTTCCTGCATGCCACCCCGCAGTTCGAGCAGCAACTGGTCGACGACGGCATCCTGCTGTTCAAGTATTGGCTGTGCTGCGACCAGGAACAGCAGGAGAAGCGCTTCGCCGAACGCCTGGTGGACCCGCTCAAGGGCTGGAAGCTGTCGCCGATCGACCTGGAGGCGCGCAAGCGCTACCGCGACTACACCCGCGCCCGCGAGGACATGCTCAAGGCCACCCACACGCGCCACGCACCGTGGACGCTGGTGGATTTCAACGACCAGAAGCGCGGCCGGCTGGCGCTGATCCGCGACCTGCTGGATCGCCTGCCGGATACCGCCATCGACGCGCCGAAGATCGAGTTCCCGAAGCTGGCCGGCAAGCCAGCCAAGGAGCGCTACGGCGTACTCAAGCCGATCCCCGGCCCCAAGGCCTGATCATCAAGCCCCGGGGTCAGGGCTTGGCAGGCGCCGGCGGGGCAGGTGCTGGCTTCGCTGCGATCGGCGGCCAGGGCAAACCAGCCTGCTTCGCCAGCGCCGCATAGCGCGGATCGTCGCGGTAGCGCAGCAGCAGTGCGTCGTAGAGCAGGCTCTGCATGCCCGGATCGCGTGCCTTCAGCGCCCGCTGCAACCAGTCGAACATCGCATCGGGCTCGCCGCGAACCGCGTACACCTGGGCCATCTGGAACGCCCAACCCTCGGCATACTGCCCGACCAGCTCCAGGCTGGCATCCGCGGCGGCGCGATCCGGACCGGCTTGCGCCGCAAGCGCAAGGGCGAAATCACGCCACGGACCCGCTGGCTCCGCCTCGGCCGCCTTGCGGGCCGCCGCCGGATCCTTGCGCAGGACCTTCGCGATCGCCAGCAGGTGGTGGTTGTAGATGCCCTCCGGCTGCAATTCGATGGCCTTGGCGATCGCCTGCTCGGCTTCGTCCAGCCGGCCCAGCGGCATCAGGTAGGCCACCAGCCAGCGATACCAGTCGGCGCTGCGCGGATTCAGCTGCAACGCCTTGCGGGTCAACTCGACCGCCTGCGCCAGGTCGCCCTGGCTGGCCCGCACCAAGCCCAGCATGTACAACGCATCGCCATCGTCGGGGGCCAATTCGACCGCGCGCTTCAACTCGGCCTCGGCACCGCGCCAGTCGAAGTCGCGCAGCATGAGCAGGTAGCCGCGCGTGATCCGGGTCGTGGCCTGGTCGGGGGCGAGCCGCATCGCCTGTGCGATGGCCGCGTCCGCCTCCGCGTAGGCCTCTTCGGCACGCTTGCCGGACAGGGTTCCGGCCGAGATGTTGTCGATCAGCAAGCGCGCCTTCCTGGAATACGCCAGGGCGTAGGCGGGATCGATGCTCGTCGCACGGTTGAAGGCCTCGACCGCATGTTCCATGCTGCTGGCCGAAAGTCCCTGCATGTAGGCGTCGTAGGCATCGACGTTGCCGCCCGGGGGATGGTCGCTCTGGGCCTTGGGGGCCGATGCCGGCTGCAGGCGCGACTTCAGCGCCGCGGCCACCTGCGAGGTGATCTGGTCCTGCAGGGCGAACAGGTCCTTGTAGGGGCGGTCGTAGTTTTCCGCCCACAGGGTGCTGCCATCGGCGGCCTTGGTCAGGCTGGCGCGGATGCGCACGGTGTCGCCGACCCGGCTGACACTGCCCTCCAGCAAATGGGAAACGCCCAGCTTGGCCGCGATGGCCTTGCTGTCGTCCTTGCTGTCGCGGAACTCGAACGAGGACTTGCGATTGATCACCCGCAGCCCGTCGATGCGCGACAGCGCGATGATGAAGCCCTCGGACAGGCCGTCGGAGAAGTACTGCTGGTCCTTGTCGCTGCTCTGGTTGTCGAAGGGCAGCACCGCGATGGAATTGCCGGCCGCCGCGACCTGCACCGCCTGCGCGGGCATGGTGCGTTCGACCACGCGGTCGGTCAGCAGCAGCACCACCGCGATCGCCAGCACGCCGATGATGATCAGGTCGGTGCGCCGCTTGACCTTGCGCGCGTCCAGGGCGTTGTCGTCGACTTCGCTCTCGAGCTTGATGCCCTGGCTGGTGAACTCGTAGCGCCAGGACACCACCAGCCACAGCGGAAAGCCGATCGCGGCGGCGATCAGGAACCAGCGGGTCGCGGAGTCGGGCGCGCCCAGTTCCGGCCCGAGTTGGGCAATGCCCTGCGCGAGCGCCCAGACCGAACCGATGTAGAGGATCGCCGCGCGCGGCACGTTGCGGCGCTTCAACTCCCCGATGAACTTGCCGATCATGCCGCGCCCTGTGGCATCCCCTGCCCGATTCTTGCATAACGAAGGCGCAAGTCGGTGCAGGACAGGCTCATGCAAGGGTCAGGCGATTGCGAAGCCGCGGCCTGCGGCCCGTGGATCCGACGGCCACGCAGCACGCGACACCGCATCGACCCGTGCCAGCGGCGGGCCCACGTGCAGCCAGCGCTCCAGCGCATCGAGGGCCTCCGCATCGCCGATCGCGATCACCTCCACGCTGCCATCGCCGAGGTTGCGGGCATGCCCGTCCAGTCCAAGCCGCGCGGCTTGCTCGCGGGTGGAGGCGCGGAACCACACACCCTGCACCTTGCCGCGCACGATGAACCGCGCCGCCGACATCTCACCCTGCCGCGGGTCCGCCCGCGGCGGCGATGTCTTCTTCGAGCATCCGCGCGCTGACCGGGCCGGTGTACTTCTTCACCACCCCGCCGTCGGGACCGATCAGGTAGGTGAACGGCAGGCCGCGCGGCGTATCGAAATCGGCCGGCGGGTTGTACACGTCGACCAGCGCCATCGGATAGACCACGGGATGCTTGACCAGGAAGGCGCGCAGGTCGTCCTCCGTGGTGTCCTCGTAGGCCAGGCCGACCACCACGATGTGCTCCCGCATCGCATCCAGCGCGGACAGTTCCGGCATTTCCTTGAGGCACGGGCCGCACCAGGTCGCCCAGAAATTCACGATCGCCCACTTGCCACGCTGCGCGGCCAGGTCGAAGGACTGGCCGTCGAGCGTGGTCAGCTTCAACGTCGGGAATTTCGTGTCCGGCGCGATGGGCTTGGGTGCAGGCTGCGGTGTCGCGACGGGCGCCGCCGCGACGGGCGCGGCTGCGGGAGTTGCCTCGCGCCTGCAACCGACCACGGCGGTCAATCCGACCAGCGCGAGCGGGATGAAGAGGTTGCGCAACGTGTTCAATTCATTCTCCGGGGATGCGTTCATAGACGCAGGACACGCGCTGCTTGAGCAGGTCGCGCAGCGGCATGCGCAGGCCGTTGATCACCTCCATCACCGCGACGCCCAGCGCATCGTCGTGATGCGGCAGGCGCGCCTCGGCGACCGGCACGCGCAGGTGCGCGGCTTCGTAGAGTTCGCCCAGGCTGACGTCGTCCAGGTCGCGCGCGAGCAGCCACTGGCCGTCTTCGGCACGGCTGACCACCTTGATCGCCGCCATCTGCCCCAGGAGTTCCTGCACCAGGCTGTCGGTGAGGATCGGTTCCAGTTGCTGGATTTCGTCGCTGTGCAGGCCCTTTCCCGCGGACCTGGCTTGCTGGAAGCGACCGAGCATGCGCAACAGCCCGTACAACTCGTAGCCGTGCGGCAACCGCAGCGCCAACGGTTGGTAGCGGAACGCCGACATCGACGAGGCGAAGGAGGCGCCGAACAGGATCGAGGTCCAGCCCAGGAAGATCCACAGCATCAGGATCGGCACGATGGCGAGCGTCCCGTAGATCGTCTGGTACGAGTTGAAGCTGCCCAGGTACAGGGCCAGCCCCGACTTCACGCATTCGAACAGGAACACCGACAAGGCCGCACCGGCGAAGGCATGCCGCCACTTCACGGTGCGGTGCGGCACCACCTTGAAGATCGCGGCGAAGGCGAGCAACTCGATCGCCATCGGCATCACCCGCAGCATCAACCCCTCCAGCCATCGCCCCGGGACGGTCTCGAAGATCGCCAGCGCAAAGAACCGCGTGAGCAACGCAAGGCTGGTGGCCGCGACCAGCGCACCCAGGGTGAGCACGGTCCAGTACACCAGGAAGCGGCCGAACTTGGGTCGCGCGGTCGGCACCCGCCAGATGCGGTTGAACACCGCCTCCACGCTGGTCAGCGTGACCAGCAAGGACACGATCAGGGCGAGCGCGCCGGCGGCCGTCAGGGACTTGGTGTTCGCCGAGAAATCGGTGAGGTAACCCGACACCGCACTCGCGGCGCTTGGCACGAAGTTGGAGAAGATGTACGCCTTGAGGCTCTGGCTCCAATGATCGAACACCGGGAACGCGGACAGCACTCCGAACACGACCATCGACAAAGGCACCAGCGCGAACGCCGTGGTGTAGGACAGCGCGCCGGCGGCCTCGAACAGGCGGTCGCCGAGGAAGCGCTTGAGCACGAAGCGGCCGAAGCTGCCCGCGCGCGCGCGATCTCGCAGGCGGTCGTTCCAGCGGTTCAGGGAATCCAGCGGCTCCATCGCCCAAGCCTAACCGATACCCTGTTTGAGTCGCTTCGCAAGAAAGCAAAAAGGGGGGAGAGTGAATTTCGCACCGGCATCCGCGATTCGTGGAGAAGCTCCGTGCGAAACTTCACTCTGGCCCCTTTTTGCAATCGCCATGCCCGAGATCCTGGTCCTCTATTACAGCCGTGGCGGCTCGGTGGCGCGCCTCGCGCGGCAGATCGCGCGCGGCATCGGCGAAGTGGATGGCATGCAGGCGCGCCTGCGCACGGTGCCGCCGGTGGCGCCGACCACCACGATCGCCAGCCCGCCAGAACCCGAAGACGGCGCCCCCTACGTGGACAAGCGTGACCTGGCGGAATGCGCGGGCCTGCTGCTCGGCAGCCCGACCCGGTTCGGCAACATGGCGGCGCCGATGAAGCATTTCATCGACACACTCGGCGCGGAATGGGCCAGCGGCACGCTGGTCGGCAAGCCGGCAGCGGCCTTCACCTCCACCGCGACCATGCACGGTGGCCAGGAATCGACCCTGCTGACGATGCTGGTCCCGCTGCTGCACCACGGCTGCGTGGTCTGCGGCATCCCGTTCACCGAATCTGCGCTCAATACCACCCGCAGCGGCGGCACGCCGTACGGCGCCAGCCACGTGGCCGGTGGACAGGACGATCCGGAACTGAGCGACGACGAAGCCGCGTTGGCGCGCGCGCTGGGCCGGCGCGTGGCCGACCTGGCACGGCGGTTGCAGGCATGAAGGCGCTGCGGCCGCTGGCCTTCGCGCTACTCGCGCTCACCTTGTTCTACGCGGCCTGGTTCGCGGGCGACGAACACCTGCTGACCGGCTTGCTGGTGTTCGCGCTACCGCCGTTCCTGCTGGCGATCGCCGCATGGCGCGGCTGGCACCGTGCCGGCTTCGCCGCCGGCGTGCTCGCCCTGCTGTGGTTCTCGCACGGGGTGATGCTGGCCTGGTCCGAGCCGGCGCAACGCGGGATGGCCCTGCTCGAAGTCGCGCTGGCGCTTGCGGTCATCTATGCCTCCTGCCTGCCCGGCATGCAGGCACGGCGCGAGAAGCGGCGCAACGCAGGATGAGCGCCGACCCGCGGATGACCGGCCTGCCACGGGCCGTGGTCGAGCTCGTGCATGCCGGCGCGCGCGCGCTGCGCGATGGCCAGCCGCCGCGCGCGGAGCAGCTGCTGATGCAAGCCTGCATGCAGGCAGCCACGCACCCGGAGCCGCTGCGCTACCTGGCGATCCTGCAACTGCACACACGCCGCGCAGCGTTGGCGACGCAAACCCTGCAGCGCGCATTGGCACTGGCACCCGGCGATGCGCTGTTGCATTGCGACCTGGGCACCGCGCAGTCCGCGAGCGGCGACATCGACGCGGCATTGGCGAGCTGGCGGCGTGCGTGCGAACTCGACCCTGCACAGCCGATGCCGTGGTTCAACCTGGGGCGCAACCTGCAGCAACTGGGTCGCACCGACGAGGCCATCGCCGCGCTTCGGCAGGTGAACGCGATCGCCGCGGACATGCTGCCGGCGAAGATCCTGCTGGGCGATGCGCTGGTGCATGCCGGAGATTTCGACGAGGCGGCATCGCAGTACCGCGATGCCCTGCGCCTGCACCCCGCCTGCGGCGATGCGTGGCGCGGGCTGTCCAACATCAAGACCCGCGCGCTCGACGATGAAGATGCACGTGCGCTTGCGGCACAACTGCAACGCCGCGACATCGCCGACAGCGACCGCGTGGCCATGGGCCATGCGCTCGGCAAGCTGCACGAAGACCAGGGCCGCCACGCCGATGCGCATGCGGCCTTCGTGGCCGCGAACGCCCTGCAGAAGCGGCTGACGCCGTGGAGCCGGCAGGCGTTCGAGCAATTCGTGGCACGAGCGCTTGCGGCATCGGAGGTCTTGCCCTCGCCGCTCGATCCGGAGTTGGGCCGGGAGGCGATCTTCATCGTCGGCCAGCCGCGCTCGGGCTCCACCCTGTTCGAGCAGGTGCTGGCGGCGCATCCGGAGGTGGAAGGTGCCAGCGAATTGCCCGACCTCGGCATCGTGATCCAGCAGGAATCGATGCGTCGCGGCGTGGCGTATCCGCAATGGGTGCCGCAGGCCACGGCTGACGACTGGCACCGGCTGGGTCGCGCCTATCTCGACCGCACCGCACGCTGGCGCGCCGACAAGCCGCGCTTCACCGACAAGCTGCCGGAGAACTGGAAGCACGCCGGCATCCTGCGCGCGATGTTGCCGGGTGCCACGGTCATCGAGACCCGCCGCGACCCGCTGGAAACCGCGTGGTCGTGCTTCAAGCAGCAGTTCTACAGCCAGCCGCATTTCGCCAACGACCCCGGCGACATCGCCGCGCACATCCGCGGCAGCGAAGGCGCGATGGACGCGTTCCGCGCGCGCGACCCGGCGCGGATCAGGCTGCATCGCTACGAGGACCTGCTGGCCGATCCGGAGCCACGGATCCGCGCCCTGCTCGACGACTGCGGCCTGCGCTTCGACCCCGCCTGCCTGGCCTCGCATGAAACGCGCCGCCCCGTGCGCACCGCCAGCGCCGCGCAGGTGCGCCAGCCCTTGCGTCGCGACACCGCCCGTGCGTCCGCGTATGGGCCGCTGCTTGATCCGCTGCGCGCCGCGCTCGGCCGGGACCGCCGCTGACCTGGTGTCGCGCCGGGTGGTTTTGGCGGACAATCAACGCATGGACAACCTGCTGATCGTCACCACCGGCGGCACCATCGACAAGGTGTACTTCGACGCGAAATCCGACTATCAGGTCGGCGACCCGCAGATCGGCCGCATGCTGCAGGAACTCGGCGTGGCGTTCCGCTTCCACGTGATCCCGCTGCTGCGCAAGGATTCGCTGTTCGTGGACGACTCCGACCGCCAGCTGCTGCGCGCCACCATCGCCGCGCAGGATGAGGCCTGCGTGCTGGTGACCCACGGCACCGACAGCATGGTCGAGACCGCGCGGGTGCTCGCCGGCATCGAGGGCAAGACCATCGTGCTGACCGGCGCGCTCAGCCCGGCGCGCTTCGAGGGCTCCGACGCGGAGTTCAACATCGGCTGCGCGGTCGGTGCGGTGCAGTCGCTGCCGCCGGGCACCTACATCGCCATGAACGGGCGCATCTGGGATCCGCTGAAGGTGCGCAAGAACGTGGACGCCAACCGCTTCGAGGCGCTGGGCTGATCGTCCCCGGCGCGATCTCCATCGCCTCGACGCGCAAGAAAAACCCCGGCCGAAGCCGGGGTTTTCGTTTCTCGCCGGGATCGGGCGATCCCGCCTGCCCCATGAATCACATCGTGATCGACCAGCTGTTGATGTAGCCGGTGTCCGTCGCGGCGCGATCGGCCACGCGGAGCTTCCACGCACCGTTGATCGTTTCGCTGGACAGGTTGGTCGTGAAGGTCTTCACGATGTTGTCCGCGCTGCCGCCGCTGCGGTTCTGCAGGTTGTACACCGTGCCATCCGGCGCGACCAGGTCGACGACCAGGTCGCCGCTGTAGGTGTGGACGATGTTCACCGCCACCTGGGTATTGCTCGGCGCGTTGCCCGTACGACCCGAGACGGTGATGGTGCTGGTCACGCCGGTGGCGTTGTTGTCGGTGATGGTGACGTCGGTGCCGTTGCTGTAGGTCTGGGTGCTGCCGCCACCGCCCCCAGTGGCGTAGCTGCCGGTCAGCGTGGCCCCCGAGAACGCGCTGTAGCCCTTGATCAGCACCTGGTAGGGGCCGGCCTGTGCGGTCGCGATGCTGCAGGTGCCGGCATTGCCGCTGGCATCGGCCTTGCAGTCGTAGCTGGTCGTGGTCGGCACGCTGCCGAACTTGACGTACATGTCGGCATCCCCGGACCCGCCGGCGGTGGTGAACTTCAGCCCGGTCGCGCCCGCAGGGACGGCCAGCGTCCACACCTGGCTGCTGCCGGTGGCGCCCGAGATCGCCTTCGCCACGCCATTCGCCAGCGCGACGCCCGTGCCGCCACTGCCGCCGCCCGTGCCCTGGGTCTTGGCCAGCTCACCCAGGAAGGCCAGCGAGAACTGGGCGAACTTGACGCTGGGCTGCGCGGTGTTGCCCATGTTGGCCAGGGTGTCGGCCGTCGTGTGGATGTTGGGATTCATGCCGCCGCCGGCGGTGCCGGCCTCGAACATCATCGCCGCCGGATAGCCGGCACTGGTCCACGAGGCGTGGTCCGAGCAGCCGTAGCCGCAGGTGTAGGTGCCGCGGGTGTAACCGAGCGGCAGCAGGTAGGCGTCGAACAACTGGTTGAAGAAGGTCTTCAGGTCCGCGTTGGAATAGTCGGTGATCAGGCGCATGGCGGTGGCCGATCCCGACTGGTAGTTGGTCATGTCCATCTGCAGCACGCCGACCACGTTGGTGCCCGCGTTCCTGAACGAGGTCGCGATCGCATTGGAACCGCGCAGGCCCACTTCCTCGGCGGCATAGCCCATGAACTTGACCGTGCGCTTCGGTTTCCAGCCGTTGGCCAAGGCGATCCGCAAGGTCTCGGTCAGGGTGGCGATGCCAGACGCATCATCGTCCGCGCCTGGAGCCACCACCGTGTTGCCGCCGCTGCCGCTGATCGAATCCAGGTGTGCGCCCAGCACGACGACTTCGTTCGGCAGGTCGGTGCCCTGGATGGTGAGGATCACTGAAGGCTGGGTGGAACATGTGCTGCAGGCGAACAGTTCGGTCGTGACGTCGGTGCGACCGTTCGCCAGCGCCTGCCAGGAGGTGCGGATCCACTCCGCCGAGGTCTTGCCGGTCGGGCTGCTGTAGTAGCGGTTCTGGTAACCCTGCAACTGGGTGATGGTCTGCTGGATGTTCGCCGCCGCGACCTGCGACAGCCATGGACCGACGGTGGCCTGGTTGTCGAGGGTGTAGCTCGCCGCCAGCGACCTTCCGACTGCAGCCGCGGCGCGGTCCGCACGCAGGAAAGCTTCCGCCGCCGCGCGCGTGGCGAAGGCGAAGTAGCCGCCGCAGCGCTTTTCCATCGTGTGGATGTCTTCGCTGAGCGCGCTCAACTGCCCTGCGCGGATCTCCGCCAGGACCAGCGGCTGGCCCAGGCTATCCGAACGGGCCACACCGTTGCGGGTCATTCCGCGAACGCGCTGGTAGGTGTTGTTCGAGGTGACGATGTAGATCGTGGCGTCGGGATTGGCCTCAAGGTGCATCGAGGCCAGTTCGGCGCTGGCATGCGCCCGTGCATGCGCGGTGGCGCCCTCGCCCGCGAACGCCGCTCCGCCGGCCAGGGCGGAGGCAAGCAACAGGCCTTGCAGCAGTCTTTTCCGGATCATGGAGACACTCCTGTCCTGGCCGGTGCGCAGGCGCGCCGGCATTTCGGTTCGTGGAAAAAAACAACCCCGGCGAACCGGGGTTGTCGATGCATCAGCGGATCAGTGGTCCTTGCGGACCGCGGATCACATCGTGATGCTCCAGCTGTTGATGTAGCCGGTATCCGTGCTGGCACGATCCTTCACGCGCAGCTTCCACGCGCCATTGATCGCTTCGCTGGACAGGTTGGTGGTGAAGGTCTTGACGATGTTGTCGGCGCTGCCACCAACGCGGCTCTGGAGGGTGTAGACCGTACCATCCGGTGCCACCAGCTCGACCACCAGGTCGCCGCTGTAGGTGTGGACGATGTTCACCGCCACCTGGGTGTTGCTCGGCGCGTTGCCGGTGCGACCCGAGACGTTGATCGTGCTGGTGATGCCCGTCGCGTTGTTGTCCGGGATGTTGTAGTCGGTGGTGTTGGTGTAGGTCTGGGTGCTGCCACCGCCGCCACCGCCGCCGGCGGTGTAGTCGCCGACCAGGCTGACGCCGGAGAACGCCGAGTACGCCTTCAGGCGGATGTAGTAGGTGCCTCCGGTGGAGCTGGCGAAGGTGCAGGATTCGGCATTGCCGGACTTGTACGGACGGCAGTCGTATGACGAATCAGTCGGGGCGCTGCCGAGCTTCACGTACATGTCGGCATCGCCCGTGCCGCCGGACATGGTGAAGGTCACGTTGGTGGAACCGGCCGGCACCACCATGGTGTAGTTCACCGCGTTGCCCGCCGTCTGGTTGATCCCGGTCACCGCGACGCCCTTGGTCAGCACGCCACCGGTGCTGCCGCCACCGCCACCGCCGCCACCGCCCGAGCAGCTCACGCCCACGGCGGAGAACGCCGAGGTCACGTCCGCCACGGTATAGCCGAGGTCGGTCGCCGCCGTCTGCACGCCGCAGGCGCCGTTGTTCCAGGAAATGTTCGCCGTCCAGTAATCGCGGTTGGCGCGGGCGAACACCTGGAAGGCCTTCTGCGTGTTCCAGCCGGCCTTGGTGGCCAGGTTGTAGAACGCCTTGTTGTAGACGCCGGACGAGTAGTGCGGATCCATGCTGCTGGTCATGTTCGCAGCGTTGTCGATCGACGAGCCGTCCTGCGTCGGGTTGTTCATGTAGCGCAGCGCGCCGGTGCCCTTGAAGATCTCGGCGCCGACCTTCCAGTCGTTGGTGCCGCGCGAGTAGTACTCGGCGGCCTCACCGGCCATGTCGGAGAAGGCTTCGTTCATGCCGCCGCACTGGCTGCCGTTGTCGTAGCAAAGGCCGGACTGCTGCTCGGTGAAGCCGTGCGAGACCTCGTGCGAGCTGACGTCCAGGCTGACCAGCGGATAGAACGTGCTGGCGCCGTCGCCGAACGTCATCGCGGTGCCGTTCCAGAAGGCGTTTTCGTAGTTGGTCTTGTAGTGGACCTTCATCACCAGCTGGAAGCTCAGCGGTGCCTGGCCGATGTAGGCCTGGTACATGTTGAAGACGACCTGGCCGAAGTAATGCGCATCGTTCAGCGGCGAATAGGCGCCATTGATGGTCTTCACCGTGTTGCGCGGGCAGGTGTAGGAGAACGCGGTGTTGCTGGTGTTGGTGCTGGCGTTGTTGAGGTTGACCGTCTTCACGTTGGTGCTGTTCATCGTGCAGGTGGTGCCGCTCTGCGTGACGTCCAGGTAACCGTAGTTGGTGCCGTACTCGTACTGGCCGGTCTTGGCGTTGCCGCCGGGGCCGGTGCCGACCAGCGCATGCTGGAGGTTCTCGCGCTGCTTGAGGATGCGACCGGTGTTGGCATCGATGATGATCAGCGGACGGGTCGGGCTGCCCGCGCCGATGGCGTCGGCGAAGAAGGACACCACGTAGGCCAGGTGGCCACGGCCGGATTCGTCGATGTAGACCCGCAGGTCGGCCGATTCGTTCTCGACCAGCATCCCGGAGATGCGGTCGCCCAGGCCGGCGCGCTTGCCGGCGACCAGTGCGGCCGCCTTGCTCAGGCGCGGCGTGGTCGAGGCGATGTCCTGGTCCAGGCCGGAGTACAGGTTGCCGAACATGGTGCGCACGTTGCCGGCGCCGTCCTCGCTGACCACCACGCCTTCGCCGAAGATCGGGATGCCACGGAAGGTCTGGTCATAGCGGTAGTTGCGCACGCCGTAGTCGGCGCGCTGGGCGCGCATCAGCAGGGTGCTGTCCCCATCGGCGCGCATGAACTGCGCGTGGCGGGCGTGGGCCATCTTGGCCACGCCGCGGGCGGCGACCTGGGACTGGTACTGCTGCTTGAGCTGGGCGATGTCGCGCTTGTGCAGGTCGACCTTGCCCGCCGCTTGTGCGCCGGTCGCGACGAGGGACAACGCGATGGCTGTGGCGAGCATGTTGATTCGGCTGAAACGATTCACTGGCACTACCCCTAGTGGTGATGTTTTTGGATCGCCGCGCAGCGCGACGGATGGGTTGGCAACTCTTGCTGCCCGCGTTGCCCCCTGCAGGAGGTCTAATGAGTCGCGGAGCGCCCCGGCAAGCTGAACCGTTCCCGAAGCGAATCGGACAGTTACGGCGGAGACCATCGACCGTCAAGCGAGGTCGGGAATATGCATATAACGATCGGCAATATGCGATCCTGCATACGTAGTCAATGGCGTTCCAGAGCCATTGCAGTGATTGCTTCAGCGCAGCATCGACAACCCTGAACGGGTTTGGCGCAGCAATTCTGCTGCGTGGCAACACGGAATTGCGCTGACTGACTGGGGCAAAAAGTGACGCAACGGGCCTGTGTCGATGGTCACAAACGCAGTGACACCGGTCAACTTTCGGTTGGCACCCGCGGTCAGAGCATCCCGGTTTCGAGCTTGGCCAGCTCGGACATCATCGAACGGCCCCACGGTGGGTCGAACACCAGTTCGACGTCGGCTTCGGCGACGGTGGGGATCATCTCCAGCTTGCTGCGCACGTCGTCCACCAGGACTTCGCCCATCCCGCAGCCCGGCGCAGTCAGGGTCATCCGCACTTCCACCACGCGCCCGCCTTCGTCATCTGGACGCACCTCGGCCGAATAGACCAGGCCGAGTTCGACGATGTTGACCGGGATCTCCGGGTCGAAACAGGTCCGCAACTGCTGCCAGACCAGCGCTTCCACGTCCTCGTCGCTGGCGCCTTCCGGCAATGCGATCGGCGCCGGTGGTTCCTTGCCGATGGCATCACCATCCTTGCCGGCGATGCGCATCAGGTTGCCTTCCACGAACACGGTCCAGCTGCCGCCCAGCGACTGGGTGATGTAGCCAACGGTCCCCGCGGGAAGGGTGACTTCATCGCCCTGCGGCACCAGGACGGCGGCGCAATCGCGCTCGAAACGGACGGGTTCGCTGCTGCGGGAATACATGGGCAAGCAAGAGGGGACGGTGGAATCCGTACCATTCTAGTCCCTTTGCCGGCTGGGTATGATGCGCGACCCCGCCGCGGCCCGACCATGACCACCGACCCAACCACGACGCCGCGCTGGTTCGCCCTGCCCTTGCTGGCGTTGGGCATGCTGGGATTCGTCTGCGCCTGGGTGCTGGCTGCACTGGCCCTGGAGCGGCAATGCGCATGGCTGGCGCCACTTGCGGCCCTGGACATGGTGCTGCTGCTGGGGTTGAGCCGTTGGCCCGCGGGTGCAACGCGCGCGGGTTGGGCATTCGCGGCGACCGCGATGGCGATTGTCCTGGCGAACTTCGGGATCGCCGCCGGCGAACTGGGCCAGGGCTTTGGCCTGCGTCCGTGGGAATCCGCGCTGATGCTGGGCGCCAACCACGCCTGGACGTTGCTGGAGATGGCGAACTCGCCGCTGGATCTCGCCTTTTATGCGTCCGGACTGCTGGTGGCGCTGGTGGCGGGCCTCAATGCCCGCCGTCGAGGGCCTTCAGTTCGCTGACCAGCGCGCTGGCCACGCCGGCACCATCGCCGTACAGCATCCGCGTGTTGTCGGCGTAGAACAGGGCATTCTCGATGCCCGCAAAGCCGGTGCCCTTGCCGCGCTTGATCACGATGGTGTTCTTCGAGTTGACCACGTCGAGGATCGGCATGCCGTAGATCGGGCTGGCCGGGTCGGTCTTGGCCACCGGGTTGACGACGTCGTTGGCGCCGATCACCAGCGAGACATCGGTGTTGGCGAATTCCGGGTTGATGTCGTCCATGTCGGCGATCAGGTCGTAGGGCACGCCAGCCTCGGCGAGCAGCACGTTCATGTGGCCGGGCATGCGGCCCGCCACCGGGTGGATCGCGAACTTCACCTTGACCCCGCGCTCCATCAGGCGCTGGCTCAGTTCCCAGATCTTGTGCTGGGCCTGCGCGACGGCCATGCCGTAACCCGGGACGATCACCACGCGCTCGGCGTACGCCATCATCGCGGCCACGTCGGCGGCCTCGATCGGCTTCATCGAGCCGCCGATCTCCTGCATCTCGCCACTGCCGCCGCCGAAGTCGGAGAACAGCACGTTGCTGATCTTGCGGTTCATCGCCTTGGCCATCAGCCGGGTCAGCAGCATGCCGGCCGCGCCGACCATGGTGCCGGCGATGATCAGCGCCTCGTTGCCCAGCACGTAGCCCTCGAACGCCACCGCCAAGCCGGTGAAGGCGTTGTAGAGCGAGATCACCACCGGCATGTCGGCGCCGCCGATCGGCAGGGTCATCAGCACGCCCAGGGCGAGCGCCAACACGAAGAACGCCACGATCCAGGGCATCGCCAGGGTCTGCAGGGCCATCGCCCCGCACACCACGGCCGCCAGCGCGATCACCGCGTTGAACCACTGCTGGCCGGGGAAGGTGTAGCGCTTGTCCATGCGCCCGTCGAGCTTGGCCCAGGCGATGATCGAGCCGGTCAGCGAGACCGCGCCGATCAGCGACCCGAGTACCGCCAGCACGCCCGGCACCATCCCCGGCGATTGCCCGGCCGCCGACCAGCGCACCAGTTCCACCGCGCCGATCGCCGCCGCGGACCCGCCGCCCATGCCATTGAACAGGGCCACCATCTGCGGCATGTCGGTGATCGCCACCTTCTTGCCCCAGGCCCAGTTGGCGGCCACGCCAATGACGATCGCCGCGACCATCAGGCCGATGTTGTGCAGGCCGGGCAGGAAGAACGTGGCGAAAGTCGCGATCAGCATGCCGGCGCCGGCCCACTGGATGCCGCTGCGCGCGGTCTTGGGGCTGGCCATGCGCTGCAGGCCGAGCAGGAACAGCGTTGCCGCGACGAAGTAACTCAGCTTCACCAGCACCAGCAGGCTCATGCCTTCGGCTCCGTCTTCTGCGAGGGCTTGAACATCTCCAGCATGCGCTCGGTGACCACATAGCCGCCGGCGGCGTTGCCTGCGCCCAGCAGCACCGCGAGGAAGCCCAGGGCCTGCTCCACCGGGGTGTCGGCGTGGCCCAGCACCACCATCGCGCCGATCAGGACGATCCCGTGGATGAAGTTGGAGCCGGACATCAACGGCGTATGCAGGATCACCGGCACCCGCGAGATGATCACGTCGCCGGCGATCGCCGCCAGCATGAAGATGTACAGCGCCACGAATCCGTCGCCCACGAAGCCTCTCCCCGATCGCCTGCCCGCATCATAACCACGGCCCGCGCGCTTGTGCCCGCTGTCAACCGATGCGCCACATGGGCGTTTCGCATGTCGTGAATCCCGCCGATCCTTCCCGTGCCCATGCCCGGCACCCCACGCCCCGAGAGTGCCCGACATGCTGTTCGTCGCCGCTAAGCTAGGCCCGGTGGAAGAGGCCCCCGACAACGAACTTGAGCCCGTGGCGGTTGCCGCCCCGGCGCCCCTGCCCACGTCGCTGGAACAATTCCTTGCGGGGATCGACGGGCGCGCCTTCCGCTTCGCCGAGCTCGGGCTGCGCCATCGCGAGGACGCGCTGGACGCGGTGCAGGACTCGATGATGAAGATGCTCGGCTACCGCGACCGGCCGCCGGCCGAGTGGAGTCCGCTGTTCTGGAGCATCCTGCGCAACCGCATCATCGACATCCAGCGGCGCGGGCTGTTCCGGCTGCGTTGGCTGATGCCGGGCAGCACCGACAAGGACGGCGAGCCGGTGGACTGGGCCGATGACGGGCCGGATCCATCGCGCCACCACGACAGCCGCGAGGCCTGGTCGCGGATCAGCGAAGCGCTACGGACACTGCCGACGCGCCAGCGCGAGGCGTTCACCCTGCGCGTGCTCGAAGAACTGGACGTGGCCGACACCGCCCGCGCCATGGGCTGCAGCGAAGGCTCGGTCAAGACCCATCTTTCGCGCGCCCGCGAGGCGCTGCAGCGGCAACTGGAGGAGTTCCGATGAATACACATTCCGACCACACCGGCAGCGATGCCCGTTTCGACGAGGCCGTGCGTCGCACGCATGCGGTCGCGGTCGATCGCCTGTCGCCGCGGGTGCGCGCGCAACTCGCGCAGCGCCGCAACGCCGCCCTGCGCGGTGAGGCGGTCGCGCCGGCGCGCGTCGGCCTGCGCTACGCGGCGGCAGGTTTCGCCGCACTCTGCGCGCTGGCCATCGGCCTGCAGTTCGGAAGCATGCCGGCGCCGGCCAGCCTCGAACCCGGCATCGCCTCCACGTCGGCGACGCCCGACACCACCATGCTCGATGAAGACCCCGAGTTCTACGCATGGCTGGCATCCGCGGATGCCCAGCAGATCGCGATGGAGTAAGTAAACAATGAACCGCACGATCCGCCTCACCATCCTCGCCCTGGCCCTGTGGCCTGCGTTCGCCTTCGCGCAGTCCGCCGCCGTTCCCAACCAGTATCCCGAATGGGACCAACTCACCCAGGCGCAGCGCGACGCCCTGGTCGCTCCCCTGCGCGAGCGCTGGAACCGCAACCCGGACGAACGCGCGCGCATGGCCGAACGTGCGCAGCGCTGGCAGTCGATGCCGCGCGACCAGCGCGAGCGCGCCGGACACGGCATGCAGCGCTGGGAACACATGTCCCCCGAGCAGCGTGGCGAAGCGCGCGCCCTGTTCCATGCCATGCGTGGCCTGGACAAGGAGCAGCGCAAGGCGTTCATGGCGCAGTGGCGGCAGAAGACACCGCAGCAGAAGACCGACTGGCTGAAGGCGCATCCGGCGCCGGAGAAGCGGGAACGCTAGGCGCTCACTCGGTCGTCGCAGGGCCGGATCCGGCGAGCGCCGCCGGGTAACCGGGCGCGTCCGATACATCGTTGTGCCCGGCATCCGGAAAGTTGACCACGGTCGCGATGCCAGGCACGAAACATTCCGCCAGGCGCCGCGAACTGGCATTGGGAATGACCTCGTCTCGATCCGCGACGATGACCGTGGTCGGCACCTTGATCCGTGGCGCGTATCGCCAGGACTCGTACCTGTCCTGCAACAGCAGGCCGACCGGGAACAACGGGAACTGCGCCGCGGCGAGTTCGGCGATGCTGGCGTACGGCGTCACCAGTACCAGCCGCTCGGCGCGACGCGTGGCGGCGACCTGCAGGGCGATGCCGCTGCCCAGGCTGCGCCCCACCACCACGATGCCCTGATGATTCGTCGCGACCTGGTCGAACAGGCGACCGGCATCCGCGACCAGTGCGTGCTCCGAAGGCGAGCCAGTGCTTCCACCGTAACCGCGGTAATGCATCGCGTAGATCGCACGCCCCTGGAACGCCGTCGCGAGCAGCGCGACGGCCTGCGACACGTCCTCGGCATTGCCGCCGAGATAGACCACGGCCTGCGGGCTGTCGACGCCATTCGTCGAAACGACCACGTCGGCATCGCCGGATGTCATGACGAAAGACGGCACCTCGGCACGCCGCGGGACCGGGAAGTACAGGTAAGCGCGCTGCGACCCGTACAGCAGGCCGCAGATCCCCAGGTAGATCGCAAGGATCGCCGCCGCGGCGATCGCCAGCGACTTACGCAGCAACCACCCGCTCCGGCCACACCGTTTTCGCCAGCAGTTCGTCGTCCCAGTCGAACGCCAGCGCGCCGTCCTTGAGCAGCAGGCTGACGAAGTTGTAGACGTTGCGGGCGTACATCTCGCTGGCGTGCT
>ERZ795044.832-NODE-832-length-28873-cov-6.684156_pt1 | contig 28873 bp, 20 predicted proteins | sample MGYA00375128_ERZ795044 | MGnify/ENA primary metagenome ERZ795044 (study PRJEB30173, sample SAMN05720213) | anaerobic digester metagenome | isolation source: active sludge of municipal wastewater-treating anaerobic digesters | place: USA | collected 2014-12-22 ...
CGTGTCAAGATTGGAGAGATTTGCTCGCTGCTTTCTGAGCGCGCTCCACGCGTCCCAATTGAGCTTTGCCAGTGTCGCCCGGATGAACATTGCCAAAACTCGCGGCGCGTTCATCTCGCCTGACCTGAGCACACTTCCTACCTTTGACGATGAGTTCGCAGAGGAAGAAAGGATTCCTCTCGCGTTCCGAATTCGCGTTGAACAGCGAAGGTCTGGAAGGAGCCACCTACGTTGGAACGACGTGTTCATCGGAGACCCGTTGACCGACAACATACGGGATCCTGATGGCTACCGCTTTCATGATGTCTTTCACTTCGCTCATGCTGCGATCCTTCATTGGTCCCCCGTCTTTAGAGCGCTGATTAAGCAGAAGCGCAAGAGCGATGCGTTGTTTGACGAAGCGGAAGATGGCGGCCGTGCCAGCGTTGTTGAGGAGGGGTTGACCGCTTGGATATTCTCGCGAGCCAAGGAGTTGAATTACTTTGAAGGGCAAGAGCGCATTTCGTTTGGACTGCTGAAGACTATCCAGGAGTTCACGGCTGGATACGAGGTATCGCGCTGCCCGCTCAAGCTGTGGGAGCGAGCGATACTTGATGGCTACTCCGTCTTCCGAAGCGTGAGAGATGCTGGCGGCGGATGGGTTGTTGGGGACCGCCTAACGCGCACGCTTCGCTATGAGCCCCTCTAGTTCCGGCAAGAAGACCCATCCGTTCGTGCGCGCAGTAGCTGCGATGCAATTCGAGAATTGCTTCAACCCGTATTCTGACCGCTGCCCTGTCTATGATCTTCCAGACGCCGCAAATCGGCGGGCCCTCATGCTGTCGGCGATGTTGCGCGAAGCGCAGTCAAGCAAGATTGACGCAATCTGGATAGGCAGGGACCTCGGATACCGAGGCGGAAGGCGAACGGGCCTGGCACTCACAGATGACGTGCATATTGGCATTCACGCTGAACGATGGGGTATCGCCGCGAGCCGACCAACCATCGGCGATGCGGTCTCGGAACGAACGGCAGCAGTCATCTGGAGCATGCTGGATCGCATTCGAGACGGCATATTTCTATGGAACGTCTTCCCGCTTCACCCGCACGAGGCCGAGAACCCCTTCTCGAACAGACAGCACAACTCTACGGAGCGGCGCGCGGGTGAAGAGGTGCTCGATCAGTTGATCTCGATCTTGCAGCCTGCACGAATCGTAGCTATCGGCAATGATGCAGCTGCCGCTGCAGGCAGACTCGACCTACAAGTGCCAGTCGTCCAGGTACGTCATCCGAGCTACGGTGGTCAGCGACAGTTTCTGCAGCAGATTGGCGAGTTGTACGCTGGCGCTCGCTGCGATCAGTCGCAGCTATTCTGACGGACGGGTCGTGCCGCGCGTGCGAGCGAGAAAGTGGCGTCGTGCGGTTCGTGACGCACCAGACGTCGTGGCCCGCCTGCTGTTTGAGGAGGGGAAGGTCCTCTTCGGACGTGGCTTGCAATCGTCCAAACCGGTAGGCATCACTACGATGCGAATAGACCTGTGAGGCGTTGGCGCCCACATATTTTGGGCGTCGCATGCGAATCCGCCGCACCTGCGCGCCTTTCTCGGCAAGGCTGGAAATGCTCTCCGCAACTGCGAGCTTGAGTCGCAACCTGCCGGGCATGCATCAGCAGACGAGTTGGGTAGGTTGCGGAGACGAAAGACAGCTAAGCTCTTGATTCGATTGATTTCTGCTGAGAACTTGAAAACCAGCGACGGGCGACTGTCCGTGAGTTCGAATCTCACCGCTTCCGCCAATCCGGCGTTCGACGAACCCGACGGCACTCAGCCGCGCCGCGCGGCTTCGATGGCGGCGATGTCGATCCGGGTCATCTGCATCATCGCCTCGAAGGCGCGCCGGGCCGCCGCACGGTCGGGATCGGCGATCGCCGCGGTCAGCGCGCGCGGGGTGATCTGCCAGGACAGCCCCCACCGGTCCTTGCACCAGCCGCAGGCGCTTTCCTGGCCGCCGTGGCCGACGATCGCGTTCCACAGGCGGTCGGTCTCCGCCTGGTCGTCGGTGGCCACCTGGAACGAGAAGGCCTCGCTGTGCCTGAACACCGGGCCGCCGTTCAGGCCGAGGCACGGCAGGCCGATCACGGTGAACTCCACCGTCAGCACATCCCCCTGCTTGCCCGAGGGATAGTCGGCCGGCGCGCGATGGACCGCACCGACCGCGCTGTCCGGAAAGGTCTCGGCGTAGAACTGCGCCGCCTCCAGCGCAGACCCGTCGTACCACAGGCAGATCGTGTTCTTGCCGGCCATGTCGCGCTCCTCGTGTGACGGGGTTATACGCACACGCGACGGCCCGACGCAAGCCCGAGACCCGCCCGCCGACCGGGCCGGCCGTGCGCTGCGGCTGGCGGTGCACTGCGACGCCCGTTCGCGGGCACCCCCGTGCGGCATTTCACGTTCAGGTCCGGTTTTGGGGCGCCGGGCTCTCGTGCGGCACGCGGCAGCGCCGAAAGCGGATCATGCAGGGAGGCGATCTCCCGGACATCGACCTCCGACCTACCGACCCGACCCCATGACGCTGCCGCCATTCCACCCGTATGCCTGCCGCGGCCGCGGCCCGGGCCCGAGGCCAGCGTGAGCGGCGACGACGCGCTGCGCGCGGAGAACGAGGCGCTGCGGCGTGAACTCGGTCTGCTGCGCGACGCCCTCGAGCGCCTGCCGCACGGCATGTGCGCCTTCGACCCGCACGACGTCCTCGTGCTGGCCAACGCCCACTACCGCCAGATCTGGGGCCTGCCGCCCGAGGTGGTGCGCCCCGGGACCCGCTTCCGCGAGATCATGGACGCGACGCCGGGCCGGGAGACCGCCGCCAGCCGGGCGCGCCCGCAGCCCGCGCCGGGCACCGAGGGCACGCGCTGGCGCGAATGGCAGCTCGACGACGGTCGTTTCATCGAGATCGTGGTGTCGCGGCGGGCGGACGGCAGCTGCGTCGCCCTGCACGAGGACGTGACCGAGCAGCGCCAGTCCCAGGAGCGCATCACCTTCCTGGCCCGACACGACCTGCTCACCGGCCTGCCGAACCGCAACGTGCTGCGCGAGGAGCTCGAACGCGCGCTGAGCGCCACCCGGCGCGGCGAGACGGTGGCGCTGCTGTGCCTGGACCTCGACCGCTTCAAGCCGGTCAACGACACCTACGGCCACGGCACCGGCGACTCGCTGCTCAAGCAGGTCGCCCAGCGGCTGCGCGAGTGCGTGCGCGAGACCGACGTGGTGGCCCGCGTGGGCGGCGACGAGTTCGCGGTCGTGCAGCGCGGTGCCGCGCCGCCCGAGGGCGCGGCGCGCGTGGCCGCGCGCATCGTCGAGGTGCTGAACCAGCCCTTCGACGTCGACGGCCACGTCGTCCACATCGGAGCGAGCGTCGGCATCGCGCTGGCGCCCGGCGATGGCACCGACGGCGAGACCCTGATGCGGCACGCGGACATGGCGCTGTACCAGGCGAAATCGGACGGCCGGGCGCAGATGCGCTTCTTCGAGGCCGGCATGAACGAGCGCATCGACGCGCGCCGCGGCCTGGAGAACGACATCCGCCAGGCGCTCGCGGACCGCCAGTTCGAGCTCGCCTACCAGCCGCGCTTCGACCTGCGCGACGGCCGACTCGTCGGCGTCGAGGCCCTGCTGCGCTGGCACCATCCGCAGCGCGGCAACGTGCCGCCGTCGGACCTGATCCCGCTGGCCGAGGAGACGGCCCTGATCGTGCCGATCGGCCAATGGGTGCTGGAGCAGGCCTGCCAGGATGCGCAGGCGTGGCCGATGCACCTGACGGTGGCGGTCAACGTCTCGCCGGTGCAGTTCGCGCGCGGCGCGGTCGTGCGCGACGTGAACCGGGCGCTGGCGCAGACCGGCCTGCCGGCCCGCCGCCTGGAGCTGGAGATCACCGAGTCGGCGATCTTCAAGGACCCGGCGGCAGCCCTGGCGGCCCTGCACGAACTGCGCGGCTCGGGGGTCCGCATCGCACTGGACGATTTCGGCACCGGGTACTCGTCGCTCAGCCACCTCCGCAGCTTCCCCTTCGATCACCTGAAGATCGATCGGTCGTTCGTGCGCGACGTGGTCGACCGCGAGGACCTGCGCGCCATCGTGCGCAGCGTCACCACGCTCGCCGAAGGCCTGGGCATGCAGACCACGGCCGAGGGCGTGGAGACCGCCGAGCAGCTCGACGCCGTGCGCGCGCTCGGATGCTCGGCCGTCCAGGGCTATCACCTGGGCCGGCCGATGCCGGCCGCTCAGATCGGGCGGCTGATCGACGCCGCGCCCTCGACCGGCCCCTGAAGCGCTCGGTCTGCGCCCCGGCGTCCGGCGCCGTGCCGGCCGTCGCGTGTCAGCCGATGCAGGTGCGGTTCTTGCCCGAGCGCTTGGCTTCGTAAAGCGCCTGGTCGGCACGCTCGAGCGCCAGCTCCAGCGCCTCGCCGGCCCGGTAGTCGGTGACCCCGGCCGAGAAGGTGACGAAGATCGGCTTGTTCTCGTGCATGAACAGGCCGCCGCTGAGCGAGCGCTGCAGCCGGGTGAGGATCTGCTGGCCCTCGTCGACCGCGGTGTCGGGCAGCAGCACGACGAACTCCTCGCCGCCGAAGCGTGCCACGACGTCGCTGGGGCGCAGCGTCTTCGACACCACCGCCGCGAGCGACTTCAGCGCCACGTCGCCGGCGGCATGGCCGAGCTCGTCGTTCAGGCGCTTGAAATTGTCGATGTCGAGCAGGCCGACGGCCAGCGAGCCGCCGGCGCGTTCGAGGCGCGACTTCTCGGCGTCGAAGGCGGCGAGCATGCCGCGCCGGTTGGCGACCTGCGTGAGCTGGTCGGTCGAGACCTCCTCGGCCAGGCGCCGGAGCTCGGTCTCGAGTTCGCCGACGCGGGCGTTCAGCTCGGTGGCGCGCGAATGTTCGTCCTGCAGGCGTGTCTGGGTCTGCTGCACCAGCGCCTGCACGGTGCGCGTTTCCTCGACCATCTCGCGCACCACACCGGCCAGGCTCTCGAGCGACTCGGCCTTCTCGATCACATCGGCATAACGGCCCACGCTGTCGTGGAATCGACCGGTCTGCGACCCGAGCTCGCCCAGCTCGCTGAGCATGCGGTTGATCATGGTCTTGAGCGCGTCGCGGGCGCGCTCGCGCTCGATGCGCAACTGCGCCTGGCGCTCGCGCGTGTCGCGCAGCAGGTCGCTGACGGCACGCACACCACGCGCCGTCAGGCCCTCTTCGAGCTTGACCCGCATCGCATCGCACTGGCCCTGCGCCCAGCTGTCGTTCTCGGCGAGGTCGGTGAGGCTCGCGGTCAGCTCGTGGCACAGCGCGCCGAGCTGGTCGGTCAGATGATGGCGGTGCTGCAGCACGAGCGCAGCGCGGCCGCACAAGGCCTCGAGTTCGTCGGCCAGCGCCGCGGTGGCGCCCTGGCCGGCGATGCGTTCGAGCGTGTCGGCGAGCGCCTGCGCCAGCGGCCGCGCGGTCTCGTCGGCCGGCGGCAGCGCGCGCTGCGTGGTCTGGCCGAGCGTGCCGACGACGCGCGGCCAGTGCTGCTCGGGGCCCGGCCCGATCTCGAGGCGGATCTGCGCCACACCCTCCGGGGCGACGACCGCGGCCGGCGCCTCGTCGAGCGGCGACAGGTCGGTGTCGACGCCGGCGTCCGGCGCGTCGCTGTCCCAGCTGGCGGCCAGCTGGGACAGGCGCTGCTGCAGACGCTTCGCGTCGTTGCGGCTGCCGTCGAGCACGCGCTGCAGGCTGTCCTTGCGCCGCGCCGCCGTCCAGTGCCGGCCTCCGCGTTCGACACCGCGGACCAAGCGGCCGATCAGTGCCGCCAGGGCCGGGCCGTCGGGCTGCCCCGGCTGCGGCGGCGCTTCGCCGGCTTCGAGCGCATAGGCGCGGGCGTAGTTCTCGGGCGTCGGTTCGAGCCGGTCGATCGCCAGCCGGCGCAGCGCCGCCTTGGCGAACTGGGCCGGTGACGCGGAGGCGCCCACGGCGGAGGCCGCGGCGGTCGGTGCAGGGGTGTCCATCGGTTCGCGTCCGGCCGCTCAGCCGCCCGGACGCCGCTGACCGATGTTCGCGGCTTGCGCGGCCAGGCGCGCCGGTTCGACGTCGTCCTGGCCGGCCTTGCCGAGCCAGGGCGGCATGCGCGGCAGCTCGGTGCTGCGCATCCAGCCTTCGATCTCGTCGCCGGGCAGCGGGTGGCTGTACTGGTAGCCCTGCATCACCTCGCAGCCGAGCCGGTGCAGTTCGATCTGCTGGCGCAGGGTCTCGACGCCTTCGGCAACGACGCGCAGGTTCAGCGACCGGGCCAGCGCGATGATCAGCTTGACGATCGCGTGGCTGTGCACGGAGTGCGCGATGTCGCGGACGAACTGGATGTCGATCTTGAGCTCGCGGATCGGCAGCGTCGCCAGGTAGGCGAGCGACGAGTAGCCGGTGCCGAAGTCGTCGATCGCGATGTCGACGCCGATCTCCTTGAGCCGGTGCAGCACGAGCGACGGACTGCCCTTGTGCATGATGCCGGTCTCGGTGATCTCGATCTGGATCGCCTGGTGCGGCACGTGGTGGGCGCTGACCGCCTCGTCGATGGTCGCGACGAGTTCGTTGCGTTCGAACATGCGGCTCGGCAGGTTCACCGCGATCGAGTCGGCGAAGCCGAAGCTGTCCTTCCAGACCCGGGCCTGGCGGGCCGCCTCGCGGATCGCCCATTCGCTCATCGGGATGATCAGGCCGGTCTCCTCGGCCACCGGGATGAAGTCGCCGGGCGACACGAGCTTGCCGTCGCGCCGCCAGCGCATCAGCGCCTCGACGCCGACCATGCGACCGGCGCGCACGTCGACCTTGGGCTGGTAGTACAGCACCAGTTCGTCGTTCCTGATCGCGTTGTGCAGCGCGCTCTCGAGCTCGAGCTTCTCGCGGCCCTTGCCGGCCAGCGTGGGCATGAAGATCCTCGACGAATTGCGGCCGCTGTCCTTGACCGAATACATCGCCAGGTCGGCATTGCGCATCAGGTCGGCGACGGATTCGCCGTCGCGCGGGTACAGCGCGATGCCGACGCTCGCGGTGACGAAGCACTCCTGGCCGCTGACGTTGATCGGCTGGCGCATCACCTCGAGGATGCGCTCGGCCACGCGCTGGGCATCGGCGTCGCTGGCCACCTCGGGCAGCAGCGCGACGAACTCGTCGCCGCCGAGCCGCCCGACCGCCTCGAGCTTGATGTGCGAGCGCGACCCGATGATCTCGAGCGAGTTCTCGCTGTCCTGATCGAAGTGGCGCACGCACGCGCGCAGGCGCTGCGCGACCTGCATCAGCAGTTCGTCGCCGGCACCGTGCCCGAGCGTGTCGTTGATGCCCTTGAAGCGGTCAAGGTCGATCAGCAGCAGCGCGAACGAATGGCCCAGGCGCTTCGCGTGGTCGAGCGCGCGCTGCGTGCGGCGGTTCAGCGTGTGGCGGTTCGGCAGCCCGGTGAGCGAGTCGAAGTTCGCCAGGCGGCTGATGCGGTCTTCGGCCGCGCGCCGTTCGGTGACGTCCTGGACGATGCCGGTGTAGCCGGTCATCGTGCCGTGCTCGTTGAACTCGGGCTCGGCCTCGACGTGCACGATGCGCTGCCCGCCGTCGCGCCAGACGAGCGGCACGTCGGTGCCGAGCACCGAACTGTGGCCGATGACCTCGCCGAGCAGCTTCGTGAACGCGCGCCGGTCGGTGGCCGGCAGCATGCGCATCAGGCGGCGGAACGGCAGCGTCTCGTCGGGGTCGAGCCCGAGCACGCGCATGCCCTCGATCGAGAACTTCGGGTCGCCGCAGCCGCGCTTCCAGTCGAAGCTGCCCATGCGCGCGAGGTCCTGGGCGCGCGCGAGCTTGGCCTTGCTGCGCTCGAGTTCCTGGCGCGTGCGCGACGAACGCAGGATGTGGCGCAGGCGCCCGGCCAGCAGGCTCCACTGCGTCGACTTGACGAAGAAGTCGGTGGCGCCGGCGACATAGGCGCGGTTGATCGAGGCCTCGTCGTCCAGCCCGGTGAGCATCAGCACCGGCAGCGCGTGCAGGCCGGGCGTGGCACGCAACTCGCGGCAGGTCTCGAAGCCGTCGAGACCGGGCATCAGCGCGTCGAGCACGACGACGTCGGGCGTCCAGTCCGCCAGCATGCGGATCGCCTGTTCGCCGCTCGTGGCCTCGGTGATCGCGAACCCCCGGTCGCGCAGGGCGATCGCGGTCAGCAACAGGTTCACCTCGTCGTCGTCGACGAGGAGCACGGTGGGCTGGCCCGGAAGGTCGTCTTCGGCCAGGGTCACGCTCGAGGTCATGGAGAAGGGCCGTCCAGCAACAGTCTCAGGGCTTGTAGCACGTTATCGACCTCCTGACGCAGCGCCGCGACGCGCCGGTCCAGGTCCGTGACGTTTTCGAGCCGAATCATCGCCTCGAGCTCGCCGCATTGTTGTGACAGGCCGACGGCGCCGATGCTGGCCGACGAGGACTTCAGCGTGTGCGCGACGTGGCGGATGCCCGACAGGTCCTGGCACCCATGGGCTTCCGCGAGCTGCGGCATCAGGCGGCCGACCGAGGTCTCGAAGGCCTTGAAGACGCGCTCGAGCAGCTTGTTCGCACCCGTCGGATCGAGTTCGCGCAGCCTCGACAGCGCGGTCGCATCGAGGATGCCGACCACTGGCGCGGCCGCGCCCGAAGCCGTGGAACCCTCATCGGGCAAGGCGGGTATCGCGAGACTCGGGCGTCTTTGGAGCATGGCGAGCAACTGGTTCTGACGGAAGGGTTTGGGCAGATAGTCGTCGAAACCGTGTTCGCGATAGCGCGCAGGGTCTTCGTCGAGCGCGTTCGCGGTGACGGCCACGACCGGGGTGTCCCGCGGTGTCACGAAACTGAATCGCCCCGCCGGGTCGTGGCGAAACCAGCGCAGCGCCTCGATGCCGTCCATCTCCGGCATCTGGATGTCCATCAGCACCAGGTCGAATCGCTCCTCGCACAGGGCACGCAGGCCCTCCATGGCGCCCGAGGCGACCCGGACACGGCAGCCCAGCCGCCGCAGCATCTGGCCGATCACTTCCTGGTTGACGGTATTGTCCTCCACGACGAGCACGCTGCGACAGATCTGCAGCGCGGGCATCGGGGCCTCGGCATTCGGGCCCAGGGCCCCGACCAGCGCGTCCAGCAGGTCGGCGCGGCGCACCGGCCTGGCAACGACGCGGAGGTAGCCCGCGTCCAGCGCCTGCGCCGCCTCTTCCGGCGTGGCGCTGGCGACCAGCAGCACGAAGCGCGACGCGACGGCGGGCTGCCGCGCCGACACGGCGCGCGCCAGCGCCAGCCCGTCCAGGCCGGGCAGGCGCAGGTTCACCAGCGCCAGGTCGAAGGCCGGTGCGTCGTCCCCGGCGCCGAACAGCGCCAGCGCGGCCGGACCGTCGTCGGCCAGCGTGACGATCATCCGCCAGCCGGCGAGCAGCTGCTCGAGCCGGGCGCGCTGGGTCGCGCCGGGCTCGACGACGAGCACGCGCAGGCCGGACAGTGCGGCCGACCGGCCCTCGTCCGCGGTCGCGGGGCCGGGCGCGGCCGGCAGCGGCACGGTGAACCGGAACTCCGAGCCGAGCCCCGGTGCGCTGCGAACCTCGAGGCGACCGCCCATGCGCTCGGCCAGCTGGCGCGCGAGGGCCAGGCCCAGGCCGGTGCCGCCGTGACGGCGCGCCAGGACTTCGCTGCCCTGCGCGAACGGCTCGAGTAACCGTGCCATCGCCTCGGTCCCGACGCCGACGCCGGTGTCGCGCACGCCGATCTCGTAGTGCTGCGGGTCGGCGCCGGAACCCGGCCCGTCACCGGCACGCACCTCGACGACGACCTCGCCGTGCTCGGTGAACCGGATCGCGTTGGCCAGCAGGTGAGACAGCACCTGGCGCAGCCGCAGCGGGTCGCCGAGCACGCGCCCGGGCAGGCCGGCGGCCTCGCGCAGGCCCAGGTCGAGGCCCTTCGCGTGGGCGCGGGCGGCGAACGCCGCGAGGGTGTCCTCCGCGAGCTCGCTCAGCGACAGCGGCGTGCTGGCCAGCTCGACCTGTCCGGCCTCGATCCGCGCGTGCTCGAGCAGGTCGTTGACGACCTCGAGCAGCGCCTCGCCGGACGCGTGCACCGCCTGCGCGAAGCGGCGCTGCGGATCGCTCAGCGGCGTGCCCAGCAGCAGCTCCGACATGCCCAGAATTCCGTTCAGCGGTGTACGGATCTCATGACTCATCATCGCCATCAGCTGGCTCTTGGCGACGCTGGCGGACTCGGCCCGGTCGCGCGCGCTCTCGAGCTGGTGTTCACGCTGGCGTTCTTCGGTGACGTCGGTGACCAGGCCGTACACGCGCAGCCGGCCGTCGGCCAGGCGCCGGGTGCGCGAGCGGGTGCGCAGCCAGCGCAGCCCGCGCTGCGGGTGGTGGATGCGGAAGACGACGTCGACGCACTCCAGGCGGTGCTCGCGCGCCTCGCGCTCGGCGATCAGGCCGCGGTCGGCCTCGACCACACGGTCCAGGAAGCCGGCGGGCCGCGCGATGAATTCCTCGCGCGAGTACCCCCAGGTGTCGTAGGTGCTGGCCGCGATGAAGTCGAACTGCGTGCGTTCGGGGTTGCTGACGAACACGCTGTCGTCGATGGCCTCGGCGAGCTGCTGGAAGCGGTCGCGCGCCTCGGCGAGTTCGTCCGCGACGGCCGGCGGCGCGGGGACCGCGGCCGGCGCGCCGCACGCGTCGGCCCGTGCCAGCGGCACGAGCTGCTGCCGGGCGAGCTCGAGCAGAGAGACCAGCGCGGCCGGGGCCACGGGCATCGCCAGGCGGTCGAGCAGCATCACCGCGACCACCGCGGCATCCACCTCGACCGGCACCGCCAGTTCGCCGTCGGCCTCGCCCGCCAGCCGGCCGGAGGCGATCGCCTGGCCCAGCGGCATCTGGTCGAGGCGCACCTCGCGCTGGCCGGTGCAACGGCCGGGCTGGCCCTCGACGAGGTCGACGATCACCGCGTGCGTGGCATTGCGCCGTCGCACGCGCACCAGCCGGACGGCCCGCGCGCCGAGTTCGTTCTTGAGCACCTGCGCCACGTCGCGCAGCGCCGCGTCGAGATCGGGCGCGTCGGCGATGCGCCGCGCGACCTGGGTCGCGATCTCGAGCAGCCCGGCCTCGTCCAGCGGCACTGCCGCGGGCACCGCCTCCTCGACGAGGTCGCGGCGGCGTTGCGCCACGGCAGTGCGCCACAGCGCGAAGGCCGCGATGCCGAAGGCCACCGACGCCAGGGTCAGCGGACCGGCCAGCGTGTCGGGCCCGACCAGCGACAGGCCCGCCGCGGCAGCGGCCAGCCAGAACGCGGTGCGTGACAGACGCAGGAGCATCGGAGGGTTCGTCTCGACAGGGGCAGATTTCGCCCGGCACGCAAGGCGCCGGACACGCTGTCTTCGGCCCGCGGGACGCGAACTTGAACGCCCGAGGCCGCGCCCGGGCGGCGCATGTGAGGTCCGTACAATGAATCGATGGAACCCCAGGCGCCAGACCCTGCTGCCGAGCGACGCCTGGCGACGGCCGTGGTCGCGGTGCTGGCCCTGCTGGCCGGTGTGCTGCTCGGCGCCACCGGCAGCGACGCGTCCGGCACGCCCTGGCGCACGATGGCCCTGGCCGCACTGGCCGCCTGCGGGGTGCTGGGCGCGCTGGTGTTCGCGCTGAACCGCGAGAACCGCCGCCTGGCCGAGCGGCTGCGCAGCGACGAAGCACGTGCGCTCGCGCTCGGCGAACTGTCGGACGCGGGCCTGTGGCGCAGCGACGCGCAGCACCGCCTCGTGGAACTGCGCGCGGCGCCCGGCGCGGGCCCCTTGCGCCCCGGCCTCGTCGGCCGCGCCCTGTGGGACGCGCTGCCCGCGGCCGGTCTGCAGGAGCGCGTGGTCCGCCACGAGCCGCTCGATGGCGTTCCGGCCGGGGCGCCCGGTCCGGATGCGCAAGCGCCCGTGCTGCTGTCCGGCCGGCCGCTGCGCGATCGCCACGGCCGCTTCGACGGCTACGTCGGCATGCTGCGCGTGGCGCCGGCGGTACAGCCGGTCCCGGCGGCAGACGCGCCGGCCACCGCGGCGCCGGAGGCTGGCGCCCGCGGCGAGTCGGAGTCGGAGTCGTTCGGCTACACGGTGTCGCACGACCTGCGGGCGCCGATCCGCGTCGTCGAAGGCTTCACGAAGATCCTGAAAGAGGACTACGGCCGCCTGCTCGACCGCGTCGGCAACGATCACCTCGACCGCGTGCTCGGCGCCGCCGCGCGCATGAACAGCATGATCGACGCCTTGCTCGCGCTGTCGCGGCTGTCGTCGCAGCCGCTGGCGCGCCAGCCGGTGAACCTGTCGCAGCTCGCGGCCTTCGTCGCCGACGACCTGCGCCGCCAGTCGGGCGAACGCAAGGTGCAGGTGTCGATCCAGCCCGGACTGCAGGCCGTGGGCGACCCGACGCTGCTGCGCCTGGTGCTCGAGAACCTGCTGGGCAATGCCTGGAAATACACCGGCAAGTGCGCGCAGGCCCAGATCGTCTTCGAGCGCCATCCGCAGCGCAGCGACACCTACACCGTGCGCGACAACGGCGCGGGCTTCGACATGCGCTTCGCCGACCGGCTGTTCGGCGTGTTCCAGCGCCTGCACAGCGCGAGCGACTTTCCCGGCACCGGCGTGGGCCTGGCTTCGGTGCGGCGCATCGTGCAGCGCCATGGCGGCGAGGTCTGGGCCGAGGCCGAGGTCGCGCACGGCGCCGCGTTCCACTTCTCGCTGCCGCCGGCCTGAGCGGCGGCAGCGGCGATCACTCGCCCGGCGGGGCGGCCGGCATCGCCAGCAGCTCGATCGCCTGCAGCAGCCGCTCGGCCTGGTCGGCCAGCGGCCGCTGCTCGGCCTGCGCCATGCGCACGAGGCGTTCGCGCGCGGCGCCGCGTTGCAGCGAATAGCGGTGCATCAGCACGCCCACCGCCATGCCGACCACCGAGGCATCGTCGACCGCGAGCGACTCGGCCAGCTTGACGGGCACCGGCATCGCGACGCCGGCGGCGCGCTGCTTGCCGATGTGCGCGAAGGCGGCTTCGACGGCCGGCACGATCTGGCGGATGTCCAGCGGCTTGACCAGGTAGGCCACCGCGCCGAGCGCCTTGACCTTCTCGACCGTCTCGTCGTCGGAGAAGGCCGACAGGAACATGAAGGGCATGTGGCAGACGTCGCGCAGGTACTCGGCGACGTCGAAGCCGCTGAGCCCGTCCATGCGGATGTCGAGCAGCGCCAGGTCGGGGCGGTGCTCGCGCGCGAGCAGGATCGCATCGTTGCCGTTGTCGGCGTCGATCACCTGGTAGCCGGCCTGCGCCAGGCCGTGCACCAGGGTGGCGAGCACGAGCCGGTCGTCGTCGACGACGAGGATCGATCCCTTGTCCGTGGAGCCGGTCGCCTGGTTCATGGTGGGCTCGATTGTCCGCGATCCGCCCGCCGCTCAGATCGGCTCGAGCCGCGTCACGCCGGGCGGCTTGAGCACGACGCCGGCGACGACCGCGTCGCCGCTCGGCTCGAGCGTGAGCGTGGCGCTGCGCCGGGGCAGCAGCGACCGCACCAGGCCCAGGCCCGACACGCCGCCCGGGTAGCGCGCCAGGCTGAAGCCGGGCGGCAGCCGGCCGGCGTTGGCGATCGTCAGCACGACCTCGTCCTCGCCGCACACGAGCGTGCACTCGACGTCGCGCGGCGGCTCGCCGGGCAGGCTGTGCTTGACGGCATTGGTCAGCAGCTCGTTGACGCTCAGCGCGATCGGGATCGACTCCGATTCGGGCAGCGCCCAGCGGTGCGGTGCCGGACCGCGCACCTCGAAACGGATCGTGCGGCCGAAGGTGCGCTGCACCGACGCGGCGATCGCCTCGACCACGTTCCTCACCCGCAGCGGCCCGGTCACGCCGACCTGCAGGCCGTAGACCTGGGCGATCGCCTGCACCTGGCCGATCACCTCGGCCATCACCGTCGACACCTCGGGCTTGCGCTGCGCGATCTGCTGCAGCAGCCCGGCCACGCCCTGCAGGTTGTTCTTGATGCGGTGGTGGACTTCCTTGACGAGCAGTTCGCGCTGCTGGATCGCGGCCTCGAAGCGGGCCTCCTGCGCGGCGCGCTGCTCGGTCACGTCGGTGGCCACCAGCAGCAGCTGGTCGGGCGCCTGCCCGGGCTTGGCCAGCGGCAGGTAGCGCGCGTCGAGGATGCGCGGCGCGCCGCCGGCCTCGACCCGGTACTCGCGCTGCGTCACCTCGCGCGAGGCCAGCGCCGCGGCCATGTCGCGGCGCATCGCCGCGGCCTCGTCGGACGTGAACAGGTCTTCGGGCGCGGCACCGATCACCGCATCGAACGGCCGCCCGGTGAAGGCCAGCGCCACCTGGTTGATGTGCAGCACGCGCAGCGTGCGCGCGTCGCGCAGCGTGATCGCCAGCGGTGCCGCCTCGATGATGCGCTGCAGCGACGACTGCGCCTCCGACATGCGCGCCTCGGCCTGCCGGCGGCGTTCGATGTCCAGCAGCGCATAGGTCAGTTGCCGCCCGGTCGACTCGCGCCCGGTGGCGACCGCGTTGCCGACGACCCAGAACTCGCGCCCGTCGCGCGCCTGCACCTTGCACTCGAAGGTCTCGGCCTGGCCCTCGACCAGGTCCTCGAGGTAGTGGGTCTGCCGGAACGGGTGCCCCGGCTCGGGCGTCGCCACGGTCGAGATCGGCAGGCCGACGAAGTCCGCCAGGTCGCCGCCGAACATGCGCCGCGCCGAGCGGTTCATCCACTCGATGCCCGAGGCGCCGACGGTGACGATGCCCACCAGCACCGAGTCGAGGATCGCCCGCGTGCGTTCGGCCTGCAGCGCCACCGCCTGCTCGGCGCGGTGGCGCGCGTCGACGTTGACGTACGAGGCGATGATGCCGCCCGCCGGGTCGCCCTCGTAGATCAGGCGCTTGGCGGCCTGCACCCACACCAGCCGGCCGTCGCGGCGGCGCATCGGCCGCTCTCCGCTCCAGCGCCCGTGCACGATCAGGTCGCGTTCCTCGTCGGGCCAGCGGCGCTGGAAGTCGGCCTGGTCGGCGAACAGCGCCGCGAGCTCGAGCGAGGCAAGCTCGGCCACCGGCCAGCCGGTGAGCTGCGCGAGCGCGTCGTTGCCGCGCTGGATGCGGCCGTTGCGCACCACCGCCATGCCGACCTCGGCCAGGCTGAACATCAGTTCGCGGTCGCGCAGCAGGCCCTCGAGCTCGACCTGCTGCGTCTTCAGCCGGGTGATGTCGGACAGCACCGCGATCGCCTCGATCGGACCGCCGGACGGCCCGGTGCGGCGCACCGACAGCGAATACCACAGGCCGTAGCCGCCCTGCGGCCCCGGCGGCACGGCCTCGAACTCGGTCTCGTACAGCGTGCCTTCGGTCAGCGCCTGCAAGGTGTCGGCGGCGATGCGCTGCGCCTCGGGATAGTGGCCGAAGAGCTCGCTCAGGCGCGCGCCGGACGCGCCGGCCGGCGTGATGCCGAGCATGGCCTCGAAACGCCGGTTGCAGCGCACCAGCACGTCGCCGCGCAGGTAGGCGATGCCGGTGCTGGTGCTCTCGAGGATGGTGCTCAGCTCGCGCAACAGCTCGTCGTTGCGACGCTGCGCCTCGTGCTGCTCGCTGACGTCGAGCGTCACGACCGAGGTGGTGCGCTTGCCCGAGGCCAGCACGGCCGGCTCGACGCGCGTGAGCAGCCAGCGCACCCCCAGCTCGGGGTGGCGGATGGCGTAGCGCAGCTCGGCGCGCTGCGCATGCTTCAGCGCGGCCTGCAGGCGCTCGTACTCGGGCAGCGACTCGGGCAGGACGAGGTCGCGGCTGATCGACTGCAAGGCGGCCGAGGGTGCGGCCGGCCCGCCGCTGCCGGCCTCGGCACCCTGCTGGCGCACCCAGCCCGACGATTCCTGGAAGGTCGCCAGGGCCACGCCGGCGGTGTTCATCACCGCGCCGATCTGCAGCTGCGCGAGGTCGCGCTCCTCCTCGAGGCTGCGGTCCTCGACCACCGCCATGTGGCGCCGCTGGCCGCCCGGCGTGGTGTAGCAGCGCACGATGGCGCGCAGGCGCCGCGCACCGCCGTCGGGCAGCGCGACCCAGCCCTGGTGCTCGACCGGCGGGGCGCCGGGCTGCAGCCGGGGGGCCGGCCCGTCCGACCCCCAGGCCAGCAGCTGACGCAGGCTGGGGTGGGCCTCGGGCAGCGTCACCGGCGCCGCGCCCACGAGCGCCTCGAACGCCGGGTTGGTGCGCACCAGCAGGCCGCCGTCGTCGTACAGCACCATGCCGAACGGACTGAGGTCGAACCAGTCGTCGAGCTCGCGCAGCGAACGGTCGGCGCGCTCGCGGGCCAGGTGCTCGGGCGTCGCATCCTGCAGCACGGCGACGAACATCGGCAGGCCGCCCGGGGCCACGAGCACCCGGCGTGCGGCGCGGTACCAGCGCTCGCGCCCGCTCGCGTCGACCAGGCGCCGTTCGACCAGGGCCGGCAGGTCCGGAGGCTGCAGACCGGCGGCCAGCTGCTCGCGCTCGGCCAGGGTCGTTTCGCGGTCCTCCTCGGGCTGCAGCTGCAAGGGGTCGATGCCGATCAGGCGTTCGCGCGGCAGGCCGGTGAACTCGGCAAAGGCCGGGTTGACGTCGACGAAGCGGAAGTCCGTGCCCTGCAGCGTCACCGGGAAGGGCGAGTCCCACAGCACCTGCAGCAGGTCGGCGCCGCCGCCGGGGACGGCTTCGGCGCGCGGCGGCGCCGCGGGCACCGGGCCGGCCGCGGGCACCAGGCGCAGCGCGACGTGCTCGGTGTCGATGCGCGTGACGCCCAGCGTGGCCGGGCGCCCGTCGGCCAGCTGCAGCGACAGCGTGCCCCCCGACGGCCCGGCCAGCACGCGGCGCAGCCAGGCCATGCCGGCACTGCCCAGCTGCGCGCGCAGCTGCTCGACCGGCATGCCGGCCTCGCACGGCGCCAGGCGCAGCGCGGCGGTGTTGGCGAACACGACGCGCGAGCTCCGGTCGAGCACGACCACCGCCTCGGACAGCGAGTCGAAGAACTCCCGCCAGCCGACCATCGAGGGCCAGGCCGCAGACGCGACGGGCGAGTTCATCGCCGCGCTCCCGGTCCGGGGCGCCGCGCTCGACTCACTCGAGCTGCGACGCGGCGGTCAGCGCCCGCAGCTGCGCCCGGTTGATCTCGGCCACGCTCATCAGCGAGGTCTCGGCCGCCTCGCGGAAGTCGAACAGCGACTCGGCCTCGATCGCCTTCACCAGGTTCACGTAGGGCTGGTAGGGGCCGCTGCCGTCGACCAGCGCCTGGCGCACGCGCTCGGGCACCGGGATGGTGTCGAGCAGCTGCGCGAACGGCTGCCGGAACATGCGGTCGAGCAGCGAGAACACGCCGCAGATGAACATCTCGTTGCGCATCTCCTCGTCGCCGTTCGAGCGCACCAGCTCCTCGAGCAGCAGGCCGCGGCGCACCGCCGCGAACATCACCGGCTTGAGGTTCACGTCGCGGCTCGCGGTCGACAGCAGCAGCGCCAGCCAGCGCTTCAGGCGCTTGTAGCCGAGCATCATGATCGCGTGCCGGAACGAGCTGATCTCGACGCGCAGGCCGAAGGCCGGCGAGTTGATGTAGCGCATCAGGCGGAAGGCCAGCGCCGGGTCGCGCTTGAGCGTGGCCTCGATCTTGTCGATGTCTTCCTCGCGGTCGACGCGGTTGATCAGCTCGACGATCACCTGCAGGTCGGCCTGGCCGGCCTTGGCCTGGGGTGCGGCCGTGGTGACGACCTCGTCGATCGGCCAGCCCAGCACCGCATGGGCCCCCCGGGCGAAGGCGCCCTCCATGTCGGCCACCGAGCGCACGCCCGACTGGATGAAGCCGATGTTGCGCGTCACGCCGGCCGGCGTGGCCGCGCCTTCGTTCAGGCGCCGGTCGTCGGCCAGGTCGATGATCGAGTACTTGAAGCACGGCAGCACCTCGCGCGGCAGCTCCTTCAGCGGCCGGCCCTTGATCAGCAGTTCGTTGCCGGCCGCGTGCAGTGCGACGATGGCCTGCGCGTTGGCCTCGTCGCAGGCCATGAAGGCCGGCACCTCGATCATGATGTTGGTCGAGGGCTGCGCCACGAGCAGGTCCTGCAGCAGCGACTCGCTGGCCACGTTGAGCGAGACGCGCCCGCCGTTGGCCGGCCAGACCCCGCCCACCGCGTGCAGCAGCTGCCCGACGTCGAGCATCGCGTCGGGCCGCAGCGGGAACACCGTCAGCCGCGTGGCCGAGACCGCCCGCTGGCGGTCGATGAACGGTGAATAGCCCAGGGCGACCTGGCCCAGGATCGCGATGTCGAGCACGTCCTACTCCCTGTGAACTGCCGCACCGGCATCGGCCGGCGCGCCGGTGGTCCGGCGGCTTCAGCCGTTGAGATACTGGAACAGCGACAGGCGCTGCACCATCGAATACGACTTCAGCGCGGCATCGTAGCCGGTTTGCCGCGTCTGGAAGTCCGAGATCGCCTGCACCATGTCCAGGTCCTCCGCGACCGAGCGCTCGGCCTGTCCGGCGACCTTCTGCTCGGCCAGGCGCGCGTTCTCGGCGTCGATGCGGTTGAGCACCTCGCCGGCCTCGGAGCGGGCCGCCTGCATCGTGCCCAGCACCGAATCGAGGTTGCGCAGGTTCTGCGCGTTCGACTGGGCGATCTGCGCGCCGGTGCGCGACGGCGTGGCGAGCTCGGCGACGGCCCGGTCGAGCGCGTCGAAGACCGTCAGCGTCGACGCCGAGGGCACGATCTCGAAGCTGTCGCCCTGGGCCGGCGCGCCGCTGATGCTGAAGTTCATGCCGTCGACCTCGATCGCCTGGCCGGCGGTGTACGGCGCCGCGGTCACGGCCGTGGCGGCGCCGTCCTTGAGCACGGCATAGGTCGTGGCGCCGGCGGCGTCGACGCTGAACTGCAGCGTGTAGGTCGAGTCGGTCAGCGCCGACGGGTCGGTGACGCGGCCGCCATCGATCCAGGCCGTGGTCGACGACACCGCGCGGGTCTCGAAGAAGCCGTTGCCGCTGCGTGCCCGCATCCAGGTCGCCTGGCCGTCGGTGGTCAGCGGCAGGGCGGTCGACGGCTCGGTCTGCAGCTGCCCGCCGGTGGCACGGAACTGCACGCCCCCGGGCGCGTCGACGAAGGGCGGCTCGGTGGCCGACTGCCCGCCGAAGACGTAGCCGCCGGCACCGTCGCCGCGGTTGGCGACCTTGAGCAGCTGCTCGCGGATGCCGCGCAGGCGCTCGGCCAGGCCCTGCCGCTCGGCGTCGCTGTAGCCGGCATTGCCGGCGGCGACGAGCAGCTCGCGCGCGTCCTGCATCAGCTCGGTGGCGTCGGCGATCGTGCCCTCGGCCTGCTCCATCGCGCTGCGGCTGGCCTCGACGGCGCGCTCGCTGGTCTGGGTGCGCATCACGCGCGCCAGCGCACGCTCGGCGCGCGCCGCGGCGGCCGGGTCGTCGCTGGCCTTCGAGACGCGCTTGCCGCTGGTCAGGCGCTCCTGCGCCTCGCTGAGCTCGGTCTGGCGACGCGTCAGGGTGGTGAGGCCCGACTCGTAGGCGTTGGCAGTGCTGATGCGCATGGTGCGGGTCCTCGGGGCGGGGGTCAGCGGCCGGCGGTCTGCAGCAGCGTGTCGAAGATCGACTGCGCGATCTGCAGCATCTTGGCCGCGGCCTGGTAGCTCTGCTGGAACTGGATCAGCCGGGCGGCCTCCTCGTCGAGGTTCACGCCCGACGTGGCGGCCTGCGCCTGTTTCGCGTCGGCGGCCATCGCCGCCGACTGCTCGGCCGACAGGCGCGCGGTCTGCACGCGCACGCCGACGTCGGCGAGCACGCCGGCATAGGCGTCGGTGATCGTGTCGCCGGGCACGGTGCTGCCGTCGGCGAGCGTGCGCGCACCGACGATGCCCAGGTCGCGCAGCGCCATCAGCGCGTTCGCGTTGCCGTTGTTGCCGGCCGGCGACTCGGTGCGCGCAACGACGATCGTGTCGCCGGTGCTCGAGGCGCCCGGCCCCTTGGGCACGCCGGCGAGCTGCAGCTCCCAGCCGTTGAGCTCGATCGGACGGCCCGCCGTCCAGGTGCCGGTGCCGCTGGTCGTGGGCAGCGCGCCGGTGCTGTCGACCAGCGTCCAGGCGTAGCCGCCGGCGTCGTCGGTGAAGGTCAGCGTGGCCACGAGGTTCGGGTTCAGCGAGACGTCGGCGGCGCGCAGCGCGGCCACGCTGGCCGTGCCCTGGTTGTCGACGCCCACCGTGCCGGTCACCGGCGAGGCGGCGGCCAGGCCGCGCGGGTCGCCGAGCACCAGGTTCATGTTGCGCGCCGCGCCGCCCACCGGCTGCAGCAGGAAGCGGTCGCCCGCCACCGGCAGCGGCGACTTCACGTCGATCCGGAAGCCGTCGACCATGTCGCCGTCCGACACCGTCATCGTCATGCCGTCCGATTGCCGCGTGAGCTGGAAGGTGCCCGCGGGCAGCGAGGGATCGGCGACGAGCTCGTAGTCGCTGGCCACGAGCTCGCTGGCGTTCAGCACGGTCATCGACACCGTCGGCACGCGCACGCCGCTGGCGTCGAAGGTCGAGGCGACCGGCACGCCGTTGATCGCCGCGTTCGCCGACGACGGCGCCACCCGCGGGGTGCCCACCGAGAACAGCGGCGCGCCGCTTCCGGCGGGCTGGCGCAGGTCCAGGCCGAGCGCCTGCTGCTCGTTGACGCGGCCCGAGATCGCCGAAGCCATCTGGCCGATCAGGTTGCGCGCATCGACGAGGTCGTGGTTCTGCACGCGCAGCAGGCCGGCGAGCGAGCCGCCGCCCACCATCGACTCGCCGAGCGCGCGGCGCTGGCCGCCCGGCTCGACGAGGCCGAGCGTGACGCGCAGCGGGTCGTAGGGATCGGCCAGCGTCGTCAGCTTCGTCACCTCGGTGCCCAGCACCAGACGCTGGCCGCCGCCGATGAAGACGCTGGTGGTGCCGTCGTCGGCGCCGATGGTGCTGACCTGCACGTACTCGCTGAGCTGGTTGATCGCCAGGTCGCGCTGGTCGAGCAGGTCGTTGGGCGGCTGGCCGGTGCCGCGCACCGCGGCGATCTTCTGGTTCAGGCTGGCGATCTGCTGCGCCAGCTGGTTGACGTTGCCGACGGTGGCCTTCAGGTCCAGCGTCACGCCCTGCTGCAGCGAGTCGATCTGCTCGCCCGCCGAACGGAAGCGCGACGCCAGCTCGGCGGCGCGCGCCAGGACCACCTGCCGCGCCGACGAGTCCTGCGGCTTGTTGGCCACGTCGACGAAGGCGTTGAACATCTCGCCGGCGGCGTAGCCCAGGCCGTCCTCGCCGGTGCCGAAGACCTTCTCGAGCAGCTGCAGCTGGGCGCTGCGCGCCTCGTCCGACGCGGCGATCGAGCGCGAGGTCGCGGCCTCGCGCGTCAGGAACTCGCTGTGCGCGCGCGCCATCGTCGAGACGTTGACGCCGCGGCCGAAGAAGCCCGCGCCGCTGAACTGGCCGCCCGCGGTCTCGAGCTGCGCGCTCTGGCGCGAGTAGCCCTCGGTGTTGGCGTTGGCGATGTTGTGGCCGGTGGCCTGCAGCGCGGCGTAGTTGGCGTTCATCGCCCGCATGCCGAGCGACATCAAGGCGTTGGCACTCATCGCATCGTCCCCTGCGTCACGCCATCGCGCGCGTCATGCGCAGCGTGGTGTTGATGACCCGCGTGAGCTTGTCGGCATAGCCCGGGTCGGTGGCATAGCCGGCGCGCTGCAGCCCCTGCGCGAAGCCCTGCGCGGTGCTCGCGCTGGCCACGACCTGGCCGTAGCGAGGGCTGTTCTTCATCAGCTGCGCGTAGTCGCGGAAGGACTCCGCGTAGGAGTCGTAGGCGCGGAACTTCGCGCTCACCTTGCGCGCCTGGCCGTCGACGTATTCGGTGGTCGTGATCTCGGCGACCTTGCCCTTCCAGCCCGCGCCGGCCTTGATGCCGAACAGGTTGTGCGCCGGGCTGCCGTCGGCGTGGCGGATCTCCTGCCGGCCCCAGCCCGACTCGTGCGCCGCCTGCGCGACCATGAACTCGGCCGGGATGCCGGTCTGCGCCGAGGCCTCGCGCGCCGCCGCCGCGTGCGTGCGCACGAAGTCCGCCTGGCCCTGCGACAGCTTCGCCTCCTTCGGCCCCGCCGTGCCCGGCGCCGCCGCTGCCGCCGCCGCGGGTACGGCCGCGGCCACGGCCGCCGGCGCCACGGCGCCCATCTGGCGCTCGAGCTGCCGGGCGATGGCGTCGGCCAGCCCGCCGGGCAGGCCGGTCATCTTCGTCGAGAACTCCTTGTCGAGCATCTCGGTGCCGAGCTGCGTGCCGCCGTTCTCGAGCATGCCCGAGGCCATCGAGGCGTCGCGCATGCTCTTCATCAGCTGCTGCATGAACAGGCCCTCGAACTGCTTCGCGGCCTCCTTGATCGCGGCCTTGGGGTCGCGCGCGGCGCTCGCGCGCAGCGCGTCGACCGACATCGGGTTCGCGGATATCGCCATCAGATCACCTCCAGCTCGGCGTTCAGTGCGCCCGCGGCCTTGATGGCCTGCAGGATCGCCAGCAGGTCCTGCGGCGTCGCGCCCAGCGAGTTCAGCGCCTTCACAACCTCGGCGAGCTGGGTGCCGGCGGGCAGCTGGATCAGCGAGCCGGCCTGCTGCGAGATCGCGATGTCGGCCTTCTCGGCGACCACCGTCTGGCCGCCGGTGGACAGCGCGTTCGGCTGGCTGATCACCGGCGTCGAGCTGATCGTCACCGACAGGCTGCCGTGCGCCACCGCGCAGGGCTTGAGCGTCACGGCCTGGTTCATCACCACCGAGCCGGTGCGCGCGTTGATCACGACCTTGGCCGCCGGCGCGGCCGAGTCGATGTTCAGGTTCTCGATGTCGGCCATGAAGGTCACGCGCGCGTCGGGCGGGCCGGGCATGCGCACGCGCACCACGCGGCCGTCGAGCGCTTGCGCCGTGCCCTCGCCCATCTTCGTGTTGATCGCGCGGGCCACCTCGCGGGCGGTGTTGAAGTCGTTGCTGTTCAGGTCGAGCTGCAGCGTGTCGCCCTGGTTCAGCGGCGTGGGCACGGCGCGTTCGACGATCGCGCCCTCGGGCACGCGGCCGGCCGACAGGTGGTTGATCTGCACCTTCGAGCCGCCGGCCGAGGCGCCGGCGCCGCCGACGATCAGGTTGCCCTGCGCGAGCGCGTAGATCTGGCCGTCGGCCCCCTTCAGCGGCGTGGCGATCAGCGTGCCGCCGCGCAGGCTCTTGGCATTGCCCAGCGACGAGACGTTCACGTCCAGGCTCTGGCCGGGCTGCGCGAAGGCCGGCAGCTGCGCCGTCACCAGCACCGCCGCGACGTTCTTGAGCTGCATGCTCGCCCCGGGCGGCACCGTCACGCCCATCTGCTGCAGCATCGCGTTCAGGCTCTGCGCGGTGAAGGGGGCGGAGGTCGTCTGGTCGCCCGTGCCGTCGAGGCCGACGACCAGGCCGTAACCCACCAGCGGGTTGCTGCGCACGCCCTGCACGGACGCCAGCTCCTTGATGCGCGCCGCCTGGGCCGGGGCCGGCCACCACAGCGCCGCGCTGGCGAGCAGCCCGGCGACGGCGATCAGTGCGCGAAGGAAGGTGTCGGTCTTGTTGTCCATGTGGAAGGCATCCCTGTCTACCTTCCGATTCTGGGCAGGCTCAAATCGGCAGAACGTTCAAAAAGAAGCGTGCGAGCCAGCCTATTCCCTGCGCGTCGGCCTGGGCGCCGCGGCCGCGATGCTCGATGCGCACGTTGGCGATCTGCGCCGAGGCGACCGTGTTGCCGGGCTGGATCGCGCGCGGGTCGACCTGGCCCGAGAAGCGCAGCACGTCGACGTTGTGGTTCACGCCGATCTGCTTCTCGCCGGCGACCAGCAGGTGGCCGTTGGGCAGCACGCCGGTGACGGTGGCGGTGATCGTGCCCGAGAAGTCGTTGGTGTTCTCGGTGCTGCCCTTGCCCTCGAAAGCGTTGCTCGAGGTGCCGGCCGCACTGGCCCTGCCCCAGGAATTGGCCGAGATCAGCGGCATCGCGGTGATGCCCGCGCTGAGCTTGCCGCTCTTGTCGATCGTGCTGGTGCTCTTCTGGCTGGCCGAGACCTTCTCGACGATCTGCACCGTCAGCGTGTCGCCGACCAGGCGCGCGCGGTGGTCCTCGAACAGCGGCCGGTAGGCCATCGGCTGGAAGATCGCGCCGTTGCTGACCGCGGGCATCGCCACCGCCTGCGGCGCGGCGTAGGTGGGCTCGGCCACGTCGACCTTGGGTCGCGGGTTCAGCGTCTCGCAGCCGGCCAGCGCGAGCGCGGCGGCCAGCAGCGTCAGGGTCCTCGTCGGGGTCATCGCCTGCGCCCTCACAGCTGGCCGAGCTTGGCGAGCATCTGGTCGGAGGTCTGGATCGCCTTCGAGTTGAGCTCGTAGGCGCGCTGCGTCTGGATCATCGAGACGAGTTCCTCGACGACGTTGACGTTCGAGGTCTCCACGAAGCCCTGGCGCAGCGTGCCCAGACCGTTCAGGCCCGGCGTGCCGGTGTTCGGCGTGCCCGAGGCGGCGGTCTCGGTGTAGACGTTCTGGCCGCGCGGGTCCAGGCCGGCCGGGTTCACGAAGTTGGCGATCTGCAGCTGGCCCACCGCCTGCGGCGCGGCCTGGCCGGGCAGCTGCACGCTGACCGTGCCGTCGTTGCCGATCGTCACCGTCTGCGCGTTCGCGGGAATCGTGATGCCGGGCGACACCGTGTAGCCGTTGTTCGTGACGAGCTGGCCGGTCGAGCTGACCTGGAACGAGCCGTCGCGCGTGTAGCCCGGCGTGCCGTCGGGCAGCTGCACCTCGAAGAAGCCCTGGCCGAGCACCGCCACGTCGAGCGTGTTGCCGGTCTGCTGCAGGTTGCCCTGGCTGAAGCTGCGCGAGCTCGCCACCGCGCGCGTGCCCAGGCCGACCTGCAGCCCGGTGGGCAGCGTGGTCTGCTCGGAGCTGTTGGCGCCGGCCTGGCGCAGGTTCTGGTAGATCAGGTCCTCGAAGACGGCGTGCGCCTTCTTGTAGCCGTTCGTCGAGACGTTGGCGAGGTTGTTCGAGATGGTGTCCAGCTGGGTCTGCTGGGCTTCCATGCCGGTCTTCGAGATCCACAGCGATCGCATCATGATGGCGCACCTTGTTCAAGCCGTTGCGGGACGGCACGACATGGTCGCGCCGGCAGGCGCCGGGCCAAGCCCCGAAAAGCGGCGTGGAAACGGCCTGTTTCGATTCGCGGCTCAAGGGCACGCCGGCGGGGCCGAAAGGCCCGGGATGAACCCGACCGCCGCTCCCGGCCCGCTGGCCCGCCTGCTCACCCTGCTGAAGCCGCGCCGCGACGGCCGCTCGGCCGCGACCGCGGAGCGCGAGTTCGCCCAGCGGCTGGCACAGGCCTTCCAGCGCCAGGGCTGGCAGGTGGTCGACGCCGCGCCCGGGCGCCATGTCGACCTGGTGCTGCGCCGCGAACGCGAGACGCACTTCGTGCAGTGGCGCGGCTGGCGCGAGGCCAAGGTCGACATGGAGCCGCTGGTGGGCCTGCAGGCGGCGATGGCCAAGGGCGGCGCGGCCGGCGGCATCGTCGTGACCCAGGGCGCCTTCGGGCGCCGGGCCACCGCCTTCGCGGCGCGCTCGAACATCCGCCTGATCGACGGGCCGCTGCTGGCCCGGATGCTGAAGGCGTAGGCCCGCGGCCCGTCGGAGCCGGTCGCGGCTCAGGACATCGACAGCAGCTGCGACGCGGCCTTCTCGTCGGCCTCGGCCGTCTGCAGCATCTTCATCTGCGCCTCGAACTGGCGTGCCGCCGAGATCATCGACACCATCGTCTCGACGGCGCTGACGTTCGAGCCCTCGAGCGCGCCGTCCTGGACGCGCGCGGTCGCGTCGGCCGGCAGGTCGCCGTCGGCGGCGCGGAACAGCCCGTCCTCGCCGCGGTTCAGCGGCGCTTCGGGCGTGACGAGCTTGAGCCGGCCGATCGCCGCGCTGCGGCCGTTGGCGCCGCGCGCGCTGACGGTGCCGTCGGCGCCGATGCTGACCTCGCTGTTGGCCGGCACCTGGATCGGCCCGCCATCGCCCAGCACCGGCAGGCCGTTGCGGGTGGTCAGCGTGCCGTCGGACGACAGCTCGAGCGAGCCGCCGCGGGTGTAGGCCTCGGTGCCGTCCAGCCCCTGCACGGCGAGCCAGGCATTGCCCTTCATCGCCACGTCGAGGTTGCGGCCGGTCGCGGTGATCGGGCCGGCGCTGGCGTCGTAGCCGGGCGTCGTCTCGAGCGCGTAGACGCGCGTGCTCGCCCCGCTGCCTTCGACCGGCACCGCGCGGAAGGCCTGCAGCTCGGCACGGAAGCCCGCGGTGGACACGTTCGCGAGGTTGTTCGCGAGCACGTCCTGGCGCTGCATCGTCGCCTTCGCGCCGGACATCGACAGGTAGATCATGCGGTCCATCGCGGCTCCTGGGGTTCAGTCGAGCCGGTCAGCGCAGGTTGACCAGCGTCTGCAGCACCTGGTCCTGCGTCTTGATGGTCTGCGCGTTGGCCTGGTAGACGCGCTGCGCGGTGATCATGTTCACGAGCTCGGCCGTGAGGTCGACGTTCGATTCCTCCAGCGCCCCTGAGGTCACGACGCCGAGGTTGCCCTCGCCCGGCACGCCGGCGATCGGGTCGCCCGACGCGAAGGTGCGCGCCCAGGCGTTGCCGCCCAGCGGCTGCAGGCCCTGCGGGTTGCGGAAGGTCGCGATCTCGATCTGGCCGGCCGGCTTGGTCAGCCCGTTCGTGTAGCGCGCGGTGATGACGCCGCTGTCCTCGACGGTGATGTTCGTCAGCTGCCCGGGCGCGTAGCCGTCCTGCGACAGGTCGGTCACGCCGGAGGCGACGGCCTGCTGCTTGGCACGGCTCAGGTCGAGCTGGACGCCGTCGATGGCCATGGTCTGGGCCCCGTCGGCGCCGGTGACCGACGGGATGTTCAGCGTCACCGGACCGGTCGGCGCCAGCGGCGCGGCGCCGTTGCCGGTGAAGGTCATGCGCGTGCTCGGCAGCGGGTTCGCGCTCGTGCCCAGCAGCGGCTGGCCGTTGGCGGTGACGTAGACGTCCCACTGGTCGGTGGCCACCTTCTGGAAGTAGTAGGTCAGTGCGACGCTCTGGCCCTTGGCGTCGAAGACCGTGACCGAGGGCGATTCATTGAAGGTGCGCTTATCGTCGAAGTCGATCTGCGCGCCGGCGGCCGCCGCCGTGGCCGCGGTCGCCGTTGCGGTGACCTTGGCCGCCGCCGCGGTCACGGCGTTGTCGGCCGTGTCCTTGGCCGACTGCGCGGCGTCGCGGGCCTTGATCAGGTCGGTGTTCGTCGGGTCCGTGTCCAGCTTGGACTGCGCCGCGGCCAGCGCCGCGGTCGCGGCGCTCTGGTTGGCATCGGCCACGGCCTTGGCCGCCACCGCGTCGGCCGCGGCCTTGGCGGCCACGGCGGCCGGCTGCGTCAGCGCGGAGCGCGAGTCGAGGTTGAGCTCGAGCTCGATCTTGCCGGTGGGCGACGGGTCGATGCCCGCGGTGGGCATCTGCAGCGCGGTGGCATTGCCCGGCAGGATGTTGCCGGCGCCGTCGGCCGGGTAGCCCATCAGGCGCTCGCCCTGGTTGTTGGCGATGTAGCCGTCCTTGTCGACCTTGAACTGGCCGTTGCGCGTGTACGAGACGGGGTTCCTGCCGTCGGTCACCTGGAAGAAGCCGCCGCCGTTGATGGCCAGGTCGAGCGGGTTCTCGGTGGTGACGATGGTGCCCTGCGTGAACTGCTGCGCCACCGTGTCGAGCTTGGTGCCGATGCCGACGTTGTTGACCCCCGAGCCGTTGAGCGCGTTGGCGTACATGTCGGAGAACTCGCCGCGCGAGGTCTTGGCCCCGTAGGTGTTCGCGTTGGCGATGTTGTTGCCGATGATCTCGAGGTTCTTGCTCGTGGCGTTCAGACCGGAGAGACCTTGCTGGAAGCTCATGGGAGTGTCCTCGTGGGTGGTGCGGCGGGCCGCGCGTGTCAGTTGAAGGCCTTGACCTTGGCGTAGTCGATCGTGCCGCTGCCGGCGAGCTCGAGCTTGAAGCCGGTGCCGCTGGTCGACACGGCGTCGACACGGTCGCGCATCAGCGGCGTTTCCTTGGCCTCGACGCCGCCGCGCGTCGACAGCACGCGGAAGCTGATGCCGGTGTCGGTGGCATGGGCCGTGGCGTCCCAGTCGAAGCTGTGCATGCCCGCGCTCTGCGCGCCGAGGCTGAGCGTGTCGATGACCTTGCCGGAGGCGTTCAGGACCTCGACCTTGACGCCGTCGGCCGCGCTGGCGAGCTCGAAGCCGCCCTGGCCATGGCCCTCGTCGATGTCCATCCGGTTGCCCTCGACGATGACGTCGCGGCCCACGAGCGACGCGCCCTGCAGCGCCTGCATCTGCACGAACTGGCTCGACAGGCCGGCCACCGAGGTGTTCAGCTTCTCGATGCCGTTGACCGTGTTGATCTGCGCCATCTGGCTCGTGACCTGCGCGTTGTCCATCGGGTTCAGCGGGTCCTGGTTCTGCATCTGCGCGACGAGCAGCTTCAGGAAGCGGTCCGACGTCGCGGTCGCGTCGTCCTTCGAGGTCGCGGCCGCGCCGCTGTCGAGCACGCTGGATGGGGAGGTGACGCTGGAGACGGCCATGGAGTGCTTCCGGGTTCAGGTCACTGACCGAGCTGCAGCGTCTTCAGCAGCAGCGTCTTGGCGGTGTTCATGACCTCGACGTTGTTCTGGTACGAACGCGAAGCAGAGATCATGTTGACCATCTCCTCGACGGCGTTGACGTTGCTGTAGGTGACGTAGCCCTCGGCGTCGGCGCCGGGGTGCTTGGGGTCGT
>ERZ795044.839-NODE-839-length-28777-cov-7.162454_pt1 | contig 28777 bp, 26 predicted proteins | sample MGYA00375128_ERZ795044 | MGnify/ENA primary metagenome ERZ795044 (study PRJEB30173, sample SAMN05720213) | anaerobic digester metagenome | isolation source: active sludge of municipal wastewater-treating anaerobic digesters | place: USA | collected 2014-12-22 ...
GAAGGAGCGCGGCGCCGGGCTCGAGGACGGGGCGGGGGAACTCCGTCAGACGCAACGGGGCACCTGGGGCGGGCATCACGACGGCCTTGGGCATGTCAGTCGAGCGGTCGGTGAGGGATGATGGTGCGACGTGCGGCTATTCGACTTCGAGGGCGAGGACGCGTGGGCCGAGCTGCCGCAGGACGGCGGGGAGGCCGCCCTCCGTGGTCATCAACTCGCGCCAGAGATCGCGCGTGGCGTAGAGCGGGAAGCCCAACGCGCCGTTCACCGCGGCCGCGGCCAGCGGAAGCGAGCGGCGCGTCACTTCGGTGATCATCCCGCGGAGGAACTGCCCGCTGAGTGCATGCGACTCTATGGGGATGATCAGGGCGGCGCCGATGGGGGCATTGGTGAACTGCATCAGCCCCAACCGCATGGCCGACAGGTCGTCGCGCTCCGTGCGCGGGAGCTTGAAGGGGCGGGCCGGTGCCACGACGCGAGGCGACCCGTCGTGGGCCACCACCACCGGCGAAGCTCCGAGGAGCACAGCGGTGGAGATGAGGACGTCGAGGTGGTCATCGGCGAGTTGGGCACGCGCGGGATCGCGCTCGAGCCCGGTGGCGACGATGAGGCACCCGAACGGCGGAACGGTCACCGGCCTAACGCCCTTCGAGAAAGGCGATCCCGCGCGACAGGATGGCGCTCGCGATGTCGACCTTGTAGCCGTTGTGCGCCAGCGGACGCGCGTCGTACAGCGCGCGCAGGCCAAGCGTCTCGATGTCGTCGTCGCTCAACCCGCCCGACGCGACGTCTTCCTCGATGGAATCGGTGACGCGCCACGGGTGCGGGGCCACTCCACCCAGCACGAGGCGCACCTCGCCGTCCCGTCGCTTGATCGCCGCGACCGAGACGAGCGCGAAGTCGAAGGCGCCGCGCTGCATCACCTTTTCGTAGCGCTGTCGCCCGCCGCGCGAGAGCCCCGGGATGGTCACCGCGGTGACGATGTCGCCAGGCGCAAGCTGCGTCTCGCGCCCGCCGGGACGGGCGGCCTCTCGATAGAAGTCGGCCACGGCGACCTCGCGCTCCCCCGTTGCTCCTGCCACGTGCACGATGGCCTCGAGCGCCGTCAGCGCGACCGCGGGGTCCGACGGATGCACGGCGAAGCACGGCCCACCGCCCAGGATCGCGTGATACGGGTTCTCACCCACCTCGGCGCGGCACGTGTCCCCGCCGTTCTTGTGGCAGGAGAAGCCATGCCGGAAGTACCAGCATCGCGGTCGCTGGCAGAGGTTGCCGCCGAGCGTCCCCATCGTGCGCAACGCCGCCGATCCCACCGCCGCGCAGCTCTCTGTCAGGAGGGGAAAGGCCTCGCGCAACTCGGCGTGCCGTGCGAGGTGCGCCAGTCGCGCCGAGGCGCCGATGCGCACACCGCCGTCCTCCAGCCACGTGATGTCGGCGGAGAAGGGGATGCGACGCAGGTCGACCAGCACCTCGGGGTTGGCCAGGGCGTCGCGGACCTGCGGCAGGAGGTCGGTCCCCCCGCCCAGGGGGAGGGCGCCGGGGGCCTGCAGCTTGGCGACGGCATCGTCGAGCGACGTGGGTCGAGCGTACTGGAAGGGCGACATGCACGGGATGGAGTTTCAGGCACGGGCGAGGGGCGCTAAGTTCCCGACGACATGCCTCAGTTGGAGCTCTTGCGCCGCCAGGCGTCGCGACTTGCGCCGATCACGTTAGGCGCCTGCCTCGTCCTGTTCGTGGCCTGCACCCAGACCGGCGGTGCACCGGCAGCGACCGGCGATTCGGCCACGGTGGCGGATGCCACGGCCCCGGATACGACGGCCTCGACGACGCCCCGGCCCCAGGCGGGGAACGGAGCGATGCCCAGCGCGGCACCGCCGCTCTCCCCACTCGCCGACACCGTCGCACAACGTCTCGTCTTTGCACCGCTCGTGCAAGACTGGTTCACGGCGGCCGCGCGAACGAAACGCCTGGTCGTCGACCTCGGGCGCGTGGATATCGACCTCAAGAAGGACACGGCGCGCCTCGTCGCCTTTCGCGCGGCGGCGGCAGCGCGTTCCCCCTTTGCCATCGGCAGCCGCCTCCGCCTCCGGGGGCCGTGGGGGAGCGACGACGCGACCATCGCCGGTTTCGAGGCGTACAACGGCCGCATCGTCGCCACGCTCGCCACCTCGCCGCTGGTCGATTCACTGGCGCGCGACACGGACCCGCTCGTCGCCTCGGCGCAACGCGTGCGCAACGACTCGACGCCGGCGGGTGCTGCCTGCGATCGTGCCGTGGACTCGGCCTTCGTCTCTCGTCTCACGCGACTGGCCAGGGCGACCGAGGATTCGCTGCGCGCGTCGGAAGACCAACCGTTGTATGCACGGCTCAAGGCGTCGCTCAAGGCGCGCCGCAGCGTGGCTGCGGGGTGCTTTGGCGAGGCACGCGGTGTCGTGATCGTCACGCTCTACGCGGGCGACTACGAGTGGGTACGCGAGCGCGTCCTCCTCGTGGGCGACGGAAGCGTCAAGAAGGCGACGGTGCGCGACCTGCGCTTTCGCGCGCACGAGGCGCTGCACGCGCTGGACGCCGACGGCGACGGGGTCGACGACCTCGCCACCCGCGCCTGGACGCCGCGTGGTGGCGGGACGGCGATCCTCTCGTTCAACCCCACCACCGCGCGGTTCGAGCGCCTCGCCCAGGGATTCGCCTGGGAGCGCTAAGTGGTGCCGGCTGCCTAACGCAACGACCGGAAGCGGATCAGCGCGTATCCTTCCTCTTCATCGGCGACGCCGCGATCGTAGTCGATCCAGATGTCGGTGGGGAAGCCGTAGCGGCTGTCGTAGCTGGTGTCGATGTCGTCGGCGCGGGAATCGATCGCTTCCTGCACGACGGAGAACAGCCCATCGATCGTCGGATACAGGTACGCCATGGAGACGGGGACGCTCACGCCCGAGCCCTCGATCTCGCGCGACACCACGCGATCGCCCTGCACCACGACACGAACGGCGACCCCGCCCATCACGCAGTAGCAGTTGCGACGCACGACATACTCGTAGTCGGAGATGAACTGCGACGACCAGGTGCGTCGGGCCCACGAGAGGTCGCGCTGCTCGTCACGCCATCGCCCATCGGGGCCCGTGATGACCGTGCAGGCGGAGGCGGCGAGGGCCACGGCGAGCAGGGGGAGCCCCCTGACGATGGCCCGCGCGAGACGGCGGGGACGAGACGGCAGGAGCGAATCGGACTTTGCGTGCATCAACGACAGGGTGGGCATGGTCGCCTCCACGTGCGGCATCATCGGTTGGGGGGAGTTAGTCTGCACTTGCATCTGCGAGAGCATGTATGAATCGTGCCGCAGGGCGATTCCCCTCTTCTCCCAGTGAGCGCTCCCGTGACGCATCGACGCCTGTCCCGCGGACGGGACGTGCAGGTGGCCAACCGATGAGACAATTGCACCCTGTACGACGCTGGTCGCGCGCGATCCTAGCAGCGCCGATCGTCGTGGTGATCGCCGCGTGCTCCCCCGGGCTCACCCCGCTGCCGGGGCCGGCCGATCCCGCCCCCGACCCGATGGAACTGCCGATTCCGGCGGACCCCGCCAGTGCCGGGGTCGCGGCGAGCGACGTCGCGACGCTCCTGCGAGCCAAACGGCTGATGGTGCCGGTGGCCGGCGTCGCCCCCGAGCGCGTCCCCGACACCTTCACCGCCCGGCGCGGGACTCGCATCCACTCGGCGCTCGACATCATGGCGCCGCGCGGCACACCCGTGCTCAGCGCCGATGCCGGCAAGGTCTTCAAGGTCCGCTCCAACAACCTCGGGGGACGCACCGTGTATGCCCTCGATGCGCAGGAGCGCTTCGTGTACTACTACGCGCACCTCGATCGCTACGCCGACGGGCTGGCCGAGGGACAGGCGCTGCAACCCGGGGACGTGATCGGCTACGTTGGTACCACCGGAAATGCGCCGCCCAACGCGCCGCATCTCCACTTCCAGCTGTTGTTGTATCGCGGGAACGGTCGCTGGTGGGATGGCGACCCGCTCAATCCGCGACCATTCCTCGCCAGGGCGGGCCGGGTCCGCACACCATCATGAAGGGAAAGGAACGCGCGGAGTTGCGCGCCGAAGCGCATCACCTCGACCCGATGGTCCACATCGGGCATCAGGGGCTCACCGACACCGCATTCGGCGCGCTCGATGACGCCCTGCGGACGCACGAGCTGGTGAAGGTGGCCGTGGCGCGCACCCTCGAGGAGTCGCCCCGCGAACTCGCCAACCAGATGGCCGAAGCGTTAGGCGCCGACGTCATCCAGGCCATCGGGCGCAAGGTGACGCTGTACCGGCACAACCCGGAGTTGTGGGAAAAGCCGCGCAAGCTGCCGCCCTGGAAGGCGTAGCGGCCCGCCGTTCTGTGGCGCTGTCGGGCGCGGCCGACGTTGTACCTCTCGCGCGGTGCGAGCCGACACAGACGAACCGCCTGAGGTGGATCGCACGCGGGCGACTCGGGCTAGAAAATGACCTTGAACCAGTGCGCCAGCCGCACGACGACGTCGGAATGCTGCGGGAGGAAGGCGTCGAGTTCTTTTGGATCGTCGATCCAGCGGCTCTGCCCGATGATCGAGATGAGGTCGAGGTACGGAATCACCGCGGGCCAGTGCGACAGGATGATCGCATCCTCGCCGTCACTCACGAAGCTGCGGTCGTTCTGGTTGTGCGAGCCGAGCATCGTGTAGAAGACGACGCGCGCGCGTTGCTCGGGGGTGCGGGAGTCGTACCAGCGCTGCATCACGTCTCCCCCGACATCGATGAGGGCGTCGGGATACTCCTGGAACGACGAGACGGCGGTGGACCGACGCTCGACCTGCGACATGCGACGCTGCACGAAGTCGCGCGTCATCGGCACCCATTCATAGAGGCCAAGCGCACTCCACGCCTCGCGCGAGGCGAAGAAGTTGGCCTTGAGGTGGAGCCGGGGTGCGCCGTGCGCCTCGAAGTCGGGCACGGTATCCGGCAGCGACGGGAGCGAGTCGAGTGCAGCGGCGAGCGAGTCGAGTCCCGGGTACACGCTCGCCGGATAGTCGAACAGCTCGCGCAGCCACGCGTGCTGCTGCAGCGTGCGCCTGACGGAGCGCACCTTGCCGGGAATGTCGGTGACGCTGAACTCCGAGGCGTAGACGCCCACCTTGAGGAGTCCTCCGCTCGCGGCGATCTCGGGGGCGAGGACCTGTGAGGCGCTGGCCAGTCGCCAGAGCATCTCACGATTGCGGATCATCGACCCGAAGGCGCGCGCGGGGGCATTGGCGAGCGCCGGGGCGATGACCAGGACGCGCACGCCGCGCAGCGAACAGCCGAGGAGCGCCGACCCCCAGAAGGTCGAGTTCCATAACGAGTCCGGGACCTTGATGACGGAGCCGGCCGGCATCAGCGTGTAGAGCACGGCCTTGGCGATGTTGATCGACTTCTCGTCGAAGCCGGTGTTGTTCTGCAACATCACCGCGCGCAGCGGGCGGGGGTTGTCGGCGGCGGCGCGCGCCACCTGGGCGTCGTAATCGAGTGCGCGCGGTCGCGGGGCCAGCGCCGGAGGGATGCGCTCGGCCGGGATGCCTTGTTTGAGCATCAGTGCGCGCGCCGCCGACTTGAGGGCTACGGTGACGGGGCCGCGCACCAGGAGGGAACGATCCTCCCAGGCGGTGCTCGCATAGTGCTCGCCGACCCCCGAGCCGGTGAAGAGCGCCTCGCCGCGGTACAGGTCGTCCTCGCTGATGTCGTAGAAGACCAGCTTGCGGTGGTCCCGCATCCAGTTGTCGGGGAAGGGAAACCACTGTGCCACGCGCCAGCTCCAGAACGACGGGTCCGAGGCGTTGGTGATGCTGACGTGCACCTTCACGAGGTTGCGGAGCCACCCCTCCCCGTATTGCCGTCGTTGCGCCGTGAGCAGCGACGAGCGGGCAATGGCGGCGCGCAGCGAGTCCTGGGCGGCACCTAACGAATCCTCCCACGCCGAGAACCGCGCCGGCAGGTGCACGCGGCGGCGCGTCGGGTCCTCGAGCAGGTCGAACCAGAGGCGCGTCTTGTTCACCTCGTAGAACCACTCGTCGAGGATGATCATGTACACCGGGAAGCGCCCCGTGCTGTCGTAGGCGCGAACCCGGGCGATCATGGCCGCCAGGTACGAGCGCAGGACGTGGCGGTAGGTCATCTCGTCGGGGTCACCCCGGTCGTCGACGCCTCGCACGTCGTGCACCCACAGCACGTGGTAGTCGCGCGCGGCGCGGATGGTGCGGCTCAGCTGGTACTGGAACTGCTCGTTGATGACGTACGACACCGCGTTGCCATCGGTGAACGGTTCGTGGGTCGCGCGCGCGACGAGGGCGTCGAGTTCGTCCTGCGTGTCGTGCTCCTCTGGGCGAAGCGCCAGCTGCAACGGGAGCCACACGTAGCGCGACGCGCCCCAGTCGCGGCGTGCGGCGGCGCGCGCCGCCTCCACGATCGACAGCACCTCCGAGAAGACCGCCTGCGCCGCCTCGCCTGCCGCTGGCGACAGCCCGGACTCCACCACCACCCATCGCGCGAAGATCCCGCGCGCCAGCACGGCGAACTCGCGGGTCGTGTCCTCCTCCTTCTCCTGGCCGAGCAGCCGGTCGTACGGGATGAGCACTTCGTCGAGGAGGATCTCCCGTGCACGCTGTGCGACGCGACGTCCCGCCTCGGTCGCCACCGCGCGCGCGCCGCCGCTGGTATCGATCGCCAGCGAGAAGGCCTGTTCGACCGACGCGTGCAGCCGTCGCGTCTCCCGCTCGATCGGGATCCCGCTCCCTGCGTCGCCGGAGCCGGCCATCGAACGCTTAATGGTGTTCAGGCGCGCGACCACCATCGCGTCGCTCCGCGTGACCGCCCGGTGGTCGAGCCACGGCACGCACAGGCGCTGCACGGAGAGCGCAGCCTCGCGCGCGGTGGCCAGCGCGGCGCGAATCGCCTGCGAGTCGGCGGGGAGGGTCACCGCCGGCGGGCGCCGGTCGCGCATGGCGACCACATCGGCCTTGGGGCGCGTCGTCCCCAGGGGGATCCGGCGAAAGACCGGTTTCTCGATGCCAACCATGAAGGCCCGACCGCTGCCAGGCTCGAAGTCGAGCCGCAGCATGCTCCCGTCGTGGAAGATCCCGCCGCGCCGCACCGGATGGACGAGCGTGTATAGATGGTGCAGCTGGCGGTCGCCGAAGTCGTAGTCGGCCCCGACACCGAGCCGCAGGAACGGGGAGAAGAAGGCGACGCGCACCCCGTTGCGAGGGCGCGTGTCGCGCGACCCGCTGTAACCCTCGACCTGCAGCCCGCCGAGTCCGAGGGAGCGATTCAGGAGTTCGCGATAGACCCCGACACGCCCCTCCGTGACCGCCGCTTCGTCCCCGGGTTGGGTGCGAACCCCGGTGGCGGCTCCCAGCGTCCACTGCCAGTGGACCGGCTGGCCGAGCGACGCTGTCGCCCCCCCGTCCGCGGGCACCCGTCGCTGTGCCGGAAGCGGGAGCGCGCTCCCACACGCCAGCAATCCGGACAGCACGATCGACAGTGTACGGTGCACCATTCCTCCGGCGTCTCCCCCCCCCGACCCGTCGTGCGCGGCGGGCCGGCACCTGTCTTCACGGACGCACGGGGCAAGCGCAGGGGCAATGGGCGGGGGAGCCCCGATCTGTCAGCCGATTCCGGACGCCCGGGAGGCCCGCGATCGTGTACCCTAAGCCGAACGTGCCGGCGGCCGGTCGTGCGCCGGCCGCGCCGGGGAGGGGAACTGGCCGCTGGTCGACGTTCGCGCGCTAGGGATGCGTCGCGGCGCAGCGCTGTTCGGGGGCTGCCCCGCGCGGAATGGCCGGTCCCAGCCGCCAGATCCGGTCGCCGCCGAGCGTCGCCGTCCCGAGCGTGAGGCGGCAGTCCGGGACGCGCTCGGCCCCGACCACCCGGGCCAGGTCAAACAGCGTCCCTGACGCGCGGCGGATGGCGTGGTGCGTGCCAAACACCCGCTGCAGCCATCCCCCGGCACCCACGCCATCTGAGACGTCGACGGTCTCGAGTCCATCGTGCGTGAGCGGCGTTCCGTCGTGCAGCCCGGCCCGTTGTGACTTGTTGATCCCACGCGAGAGGGCGAGCACGCGATCGCCGGACGACGCGTACAGCAGCACGCGCCGCGTGAGCGGCGAGACGGCGGGGACGATGTACTTGGCGAAGCGTCGCGACTCGACGTCGGGGGCGATGAAGGCCACGGCCCGCAGGGGGGTGGCACCGAGGGTGATGCGCAGCGGCAGGTCGTCGGCCAGTGACTCGCCGACCACCTGAGCGCCTAACGAATGTGGTGCGAGTACGAGGCGCGAGGCCACGGTGCCCGCGATCACGCTGCGCAGCGCGCGGACGAAGGCGGGGCGACTGGAGGCGGCGGCCGCCGAGTCGTCGTGGTAGGCGCGGGCGAACAGCGCCCCGATGCGCGGCGAGGCGATCCCCGACCCGTTCGACGGCCAGGCGAAGGCGATCCACGGCGCGTCGGCCCCCGTGCGAACGCGCGCGACCGCCGCGTACGTCCACGCCTCGTGGAGCGAGGTGGCGTACCCATGGACGTAGAGCACGGCGAAATCGTCCGGGGCCACGCCGGCGTCCGTTCGCGCGCGCAGGCGCGCGACGAAGTCAGCCTCGGAGAGTGGAACGGAATCGGCGATCGTGACGTCCACCGCGTCGGTGTACGGATCGGCCACGCGCTCCCGCGTCAGGATGGCGAACCCGTACTCCAGCGAATCGGCTAGGAGTTGCGAGTCGATGCCGTCCACGCGCGCGCGCGCCGAGACGTACCACACCGTGTCGGCCACCATCGTGCGGGGGGCGACGTCGGGGGAGGGGGCGCGCGCGCACCCCGTCGCCAGGATGACGGCCGCCAGCGGTGCCAGCCACCCGTGTCGCCGGAGCGTGCGCGCCGCGATCACCGGCGATGCCGCATCGTGGCGCGACGCGCCGTGGTGCAACGCACCGTGTTGCAACGCGCCACGTTAGGCTTCACGCAGCGCCCCCAGGATCCGCCACGGGGTCATCGGCAACTCGCGGACCTCCACGCCTAACGCGTTGGCGACGGCGTTGGCGATCGCCGGCGCGGTCGGGATGATGGGGGGTTCGGCCAGGCCGCGCGCCCCCACGTGATTGGCGATGGTATCGCTCCCGGCGACGCAGAACGCGTCGATCGCCGGGAGGTCGGCCATGGTCGGGATCTTGTAGTCGTGTAGTGACGGGTTCAGCGGTCGCCCGCTGTTGGGATCGAGGTGTCGCTCCTCGAAGAGCGCGAACCCCAGCCCCTGCAGGATCCCGCCGTTGAGCTGGCTCTCGGCGAGCAGCGGGTTGATGATGCGCCCCGCGTCGTGGGCGGCGACGATGCGCAGGACGCGCACCACGCCGGTCTCGATGTCGACCTCGACCTCGGCGAATTGCGCACCGAACGACATGAGCCCCACGCCGGCCGGATTCGGCCCGCGGCTCCCCTGTCCCATGATCATCACGTTCCCGAGCTTCTTCGTGACGTCGCCGAAGCCCATGCGGCGCGCGCCGTCGCGGGTGGCGACGATCGACTCTCGGGCGACGAGGTCGCCGGGATGGCACTCGAGGAGTTCGCCGGCGGCCTCGAGGAGCTTGTGGCGCGCCTCTTCGGCCGCCACGCGCACCGCCGGACCGACCGAGGCGGTGGTCATCGAGCCCCAGGAGTTGCTGGCGTAGGGGGTGCGCTCGGTATCGCCCAGGATGACGCGCACGTCGGCGAGTCGGGCACCTAACGCTTCGGCGGCGATCTGGGCGAGGATCGTGCGCGAGCCCGTGCCGAGGTCCTGTGTGCCGCTGAGGACGTCGATGGAGGCGTCGGAGTTGAGGCGGACGGTGGCGTAGGCAGGGGGACCGCCGCCGGCGCCCCAGACGCAGGCGGCCATGCCGACGCCGCGGCGCAGGTGGGGGCGGAGCGTGGTGGCCGGCACGTGCGGCGGGCGCGCGGCGTGGGGGGCCCCCCCCATAACCACGCTACCACCTGCCGCCCCGCTCACCGGTACCATTTCCTTCCGCACCGCATCATTCCCCCACGCCCACCCGAACCGCGCCGCCCCTTCCTCATAACAGCGCCGCAACCCGTTGGCCGAGTAGTCGCGCTGCGACGCCTCGTCGCGCGCCGCGAAGTTCGCCAGCCGCAACGCGAGCGGGTCCATCCCCAGCTCCCCGGCCAGCACGTCCATCGTCCGTTCCAGCCCGAAGGCCCCTTCGACGTGCCCGGGGGCCCGGAAGGCCATCATCGGCTGCGTGTTGGCCCAGACGAACGTCTCGTGCGTGCGCACGTTGGGGCACGAGTACATCTCGCGGAAGATCGCCGCCGGGCTCCCCTCCCACCCCGTCGCCCCCAACGCGATCTCCGTGACCGCGTCGATCGCCACCAGCCGCCCGTCGCGCCGCGCGCCTAACGTCACCACCAGCCGCGATGGCGCACGGTGCCCGCCGTCCGATTGCTCCTCGCGGCGCTCCAGCACGCAGCGCACCGGCCGCCCGGTGCGCCGGGCAAAGAGGGCGGCGACGAAGCTGGTCGTCCCCGAGTTGTTCTTGGCCCCGAAGCCGCCCCCCATGTGCTCCTTGATCACCCGCACATGCGACTTGGGGAGCCCCAGCCCAAGCGCCACCTCGTCGCGGACCCGGAAGACCCCCTGCGTCGACTCCCACAACGTCAGGCGATCGCCCTCCCACTCGGCCACCGAGGCGTGCGGCTCGAGTGGCGAGTGGAGTTGGCTTGCCGTGCGGTACTCGCGCGTCACCACCACGTCGGCCTGCGTGAGGGCCAGCGGTACGTCGCCGCGCTCGACGATCGCCGGCGAGCCGCGCATCACGTTCGTCGTCCCGCGCACCGTGGGCGCGTCGGGGGCCGTGGCCCCCTCGAAGGTCACCGCGAATGGCTTGGCGTCGTACGACACGCGCACCGCCCTCGCCGCGGCGAGCGCCGCCTCCCGTGACTCGGCGCAGACGGCGGCGACCGGCTGGTCGGGATAGAGCACCGCCGTGCCGAGGAGCGGCAGCCCGCCGGCCCGCATGGGGCGCGGGAGGGCGCTGGCGGTGAGGACGTCGACCACCCCCGGCAGTTGCAACGCTGCCGAGGCGTCGATCGCCGTCACCGTCCCGTGGGCGATGGTGGCACGCACGAAGGCGACGTGCAGCATCCCCGGACGCTGGAGGTCGGTGGTGAACTTCGCGCGCCCCGTGACCTTCTCGCGCGCATCCACGCGGGGGACGCGCGCCCCGACGATCGAGAGCTCGGCGTCGTCGCCCCACGGCGCGGGCTCCAGCGACGGCAGCTCCACGACCTTCGTCTCGCGTCGCCCCTCCACCTCGATGACGGTGGTGACGAAGCGGCGCCGCGGGGCGGAATCGTTAGGCTCGCTCATGCCACCCCGTCCGTTCCCGTCTCGCCCGGCGCGGACTCGCCCCGCAGGACGGCGGCGGCCCCTTCGATCGCCCGCACGATCGCCGGATAGGTACCGCAGCGGCACAGGTTCCCGCTCATCGCCTCGTCGATCGCCGCCTGGCCGGGGGCAGGGTCGCGGGCGAGCAGGGCGGCCGCGGCCATCAGCTGCCCCGACGTGCAGAAGCCGCACTGCACCGCGTCCTGCGCGATGAAGGCGTCCTGCAGCGGGTGTAGGTCGTCGCCCCTGGCCAAGCCTTCGACTGTGGTGACCGACTCGCCATCGCACGCCTGCGTGAGCGTGAGGCAGGCGTACACCGGCTCGCCGTTGAGCAGCACCGTGCACGCGCCGCACTCGCCGCGATCGCACCCCTGCTTGGCCCCGGTCAGGAAGAGGCGGTCGCGCAGCGTGGTGAGCAGCGTTTCGTGTGGCTCTGGCGCTAGGTCCCGCGTCCTATCGTTGATCGTCAATCGCATGGGATCTATCTGGCCGTCGATCGCGGCGCTGTCCAGCGCCTATTGCCCATCGGGCTGACCGCATATCTTGTCAGTCCGCCCAACCGTCTGGCTCAACCTACTCCGATCATGCCGTACGTCATCACCGAAGCCTGCATTGGCACCAAGGACAAGGCCTGCGTGGATGTCTGCCCCGTGGATTGCATCTACGAGGGAGAACAGCAGCTCTTCATCCACCCCGACGAGTGCATCGACTGCGGCGCCTGCGAGCCGGAGTGCCCGGTGACGGCGATCTTCCCCGAGGAAGATGTCCCGGCGAACATGCGCCAGTACGTCCAGATCAACCGCGACGTCTTCAAGAGCGCCAATCCGCCGGGGCGGCCGACGCGCTGATCCGGAACGACCGGGCGGGCGTCCAGCGCGGCCCCCGCCCCCCGCGCGTCCAGCGAGCCGGCGTCGCCAACCACGGCTGACATGCTGCGCGCCATCACCCTGGACTATTGGGACACGATCTACAGCGGCGCCTCCGAGCCGGTGCGTATCGAGCGCCGGCGGGAGGTGCTGCTTCGCATGCTCGCGCGACTCGGCCATACCGCCGACCCGCTCGAGTTCGAGGCGCTGTACCGCGCATCGGCGGCCGAGGCCGAGCGCTGGTGGCGTGAGGAGCATCGCGGTTACACCACCGCCGAGCGCATCCACTGGCTGCTGGGTCAGCTGTCGATCACGCGACCGCCGGACTGTGAGCATATGGCGGTCGCGATCGAGGAGATCGACCGGACGCTCACCGAGCTCCCCCCGCCGATGCTTCCCGGTGCGCGCGAGGCGCTGGCACGGCTGGGTGAGCGGTATGCCCTGGCCATCGTCTCCGATACCGGTTTCGTGAGCGGGACGGCGCAGGACCGCCTGCTGGCGCAGGATGGCGTGCGCGACCGGTTCACGGCGACGATCTACTCGATGGACATCGGCCACGCCAAGCCGCGCCCGGAGCCCTTCCATGCCGCGCTCACCGCGTTAGGCGTCGCCCCGCACGAGGCGCTGCACGTGGGCGACATCGAACGCACGGATATCGCCGGCGCCCTGGGTGTGGGCATGCGCGCCATCCGCCTCGACGCCGTGCGAAAGGGTGGCCCAACCAGGGCCGAACACGTCGCGGAGAGCCTCACCGCGCTCGCCGACTACCTCACGCGATAGCGCCGCTCGTCCGTCAGGAGAGCGTGACCTTGGCGAGGAACTCCGTGATGACGTGATTCACCGCGGCTGGACGCTCCACGTTGGCCACGTGTCCGGCACCGGCAATCACTTCGAGGGTGCTGCCACGGATACCGGCGTGGAGGAGCATCGCCTCGCCGGGCGGGGTCAGGACGTCGTCCTCCCCCACCACGATGAGCGTCGGGACGTCGATCGTCTCCAGCGTCGCGGTCGAGTCGGGACGGTCGCGGAGCGCCTCGAGCGCCCCCACCACCCCGTCGACCGGAGCGCTCTCGAGCATCCGATGCACGTCGTCGACGACCTCCGGGCACTTCTCACGGGTCCGTTTCCCGACCATCCCGGTGATCATCGCGTCGGCCACCGCTTCGCTTCCACGTTGGCGTGCCAACGCGATCATCTGGTCGCGACGCTCGCGCCCCTCGGCGGAGTCGTTCCCGGCGCGCGTATCCATCAGGATGAGGGCGCGAACTCGGGCCCGGTGCCGCCGCCAGAAGGCCAGCGCCACATAGCCGCCCATGGAGAGTCCACAGACGACGGCACGCTCGATCCGGAGCGAGTCGAGCAGGGCGGCCAGGTCGTCCGCGTACTGGTCGACCGAGTAGGGGGGGTGCACGCTGCTCTCGCCAAAGCCGCGCAGGTCGGGGGCGATGCATCGGGCCCGGTCGACCAGGGCGGCGACCTGCGACGCCCACAGGGCGCGGTGATGCGGGAAGCCGTGCAGGAAGACCACCGCATCGCCGCTCCCCATGTCGTCGTAGCCGATCTCGATTCCACCGCAGTAGGCGATCATCGGGAGAGTGTCCTGCCGCCACGAGTCGTGGCGGAGAAGTGGTGGTGGACCTGGGGGGCGAGCGGTGCCCGGCGGGCCGGTACGTCGCGGGTGTGCCTGCCGTCGGGACCTGGACGCGGCGTTGCCGTCGGACGGGCTAACATGGCGCCCCCGCGCGATGCGGTCGAGGGAGATCGTCTGACACGACGGGGGGTGAGCCGCTGAATCGCTGGAGGGCGCGCCGCCGCCAGGCGGCGGCACGAGCCCTGCCTCGGGTGCTAGATTACTCGGCCAGACGCTCCTCCGCCGACTCCGCCAAGCGGAGACGGCCGCCGCTCCTGCAACTGACCAGTGACCGCTTCACGGAAATCCGAGCCCACGCGCCCACTTTTTCTCGACTCTCCCGAGGCCGCTGACCACTTCCTGTCGTCCATCGAGACGGCGCGGGTGTTGGCGATCGACACGGAGGGGGCGAGTTTCCACCGGTACGTCGACCGCATCTACTTGTTGCAGCTGTCGACTGACGCGCATCACGCGATCCTCGACCCGCTCAAGGTGGCGTCGCCGTCGCGGCTGGGGGCGCTGCTCGAGTCGCGCGACGTCGAGGTGGTCTTTCACGACGCCGACTACGACCTGCGCCTGCTGCACCAGGACTATGGCTGGCGGGTGACGAACATCTTCGACACGCGCGTCGCGGCCCAGCTGCTGGGAATCAAGGCCTTTGGCCTGGCCGCGCTGCTCGACAGCTACTTCGGCGTGAAGCTGGACAAGAAGCACCAGCGGGCCGACTGGTCGATGCGCCCGCTCACGGCCGACATGCTCGACTACGCCGCGCAGGACACGATGCACCTGCTCGGCCTGCGCGAACGGCTGCGGTCGTCGTTGGAGCAGAAGGGGCGCTGGAGCTGGGCGCAGGAGGAGTTCAACCGCCTCGAGGGGACGCAGTGGCAGGCGGAGGAAGACGGATCGTCGTTCCTGCGACTCAAGGGCGCACGCGACCTCTCGCGCCGAGAGCTGGCGTTGCTGCGCGAACTCGTCGCCTGGCGCGATGGCGTGGCCAAGGGGCTCGATCGCAGCACCTTCCGCGTGGTGACCAACGACGTGTTGCTGGAACTGTCGCGGCGCTCGCCGCGCACCATGGAAGACCTGCGGAGCATCAAGGGGATCGGACGCGGGATCCTGGAGAACCGCGGTGGCGAGATCCTCGAGGCGGTGGCGCGCGGGCGCGCCGTTCCCGACGCGGATCTGCCGCGCTTTCCCAAGGCGCCGCGATGGGAGCGCGATCCGCACTTCGACGAGCGCGTCGCACGGCTCAAGCGTGTGCGGGACGAGGCGGCGGCCGACCTGGACCTGGATCCCGGTGTGCTCTGTGCGCGCGATCGCCTGGAGGCGGTCGCACGGGCCAAGCCGCGCCACATCGACGAGGTGCGCGAGATCCCCGAGTTGCGCGGCTGGCAGATCGAGCTGCTGGGGCCGGCCTTCGTGAAGTCGCTGCGCGACGTGCCGAACGGTGAGTCCGGTGCCGCCGGTGCCGTGACCCCGGCCGCGGCATCTGGCGCGTCGACTCCTGCCGCGAAGCCCAAGGCGGCGGCCGGGTCGGAAGCTGTCACCGGCGACGACGAGGGCTCGCCGTATCGGGATGGCTGAGGTGGTGGGGGCGGGACAGGCCGTGCGCCCCACCGTGTCCGGGAACCGTCGGCTGCGCGCCGGCGTGCTGGTGCTGGTGGGGGTGCTGGCGAGCGTCGTGGCCCGACCCGCCGTGGCGCAGGACGATGCCCCGCCCTCGCGGGGATTGCCGTATGCCCCGTTAGGCGGCGACCCGTCCGCCGATACCATCGCGCCGCCCTTGCCGCGCGAGTTCCGCGCCGTCTGGGTCGCCACCGTCACCAACATCGACTGGCCGTCGCGTCCGGGGCTCCCCGTCGATTCGCAGAAGACGGAGCTGCTGGCCATCCTCGACCTCGCCGCGGCGGTGCGCCTCAATGCGGTGATCTTCCAGGTGCGCCCCGGGGGCGACGCGCTGTACCAGTCGCACCTCGAACCATGGTCGTACTTCCTTACCGGCCAGCAGGGCAGGGCGCCGCAGCCGATGTGGGACCCGCTCGCCTTTGCGGTGGCGGAAGCGCACAAGCGCGGGATGGAGCTGCACGCCTGGTTCAACCCGTATCGCGCCGGTCACCCGCGGGACACGACGGGCACGAAATCGCCGTTGCACCTGTCGCGCACGAACCCGGCGGTGGTGCACCGATACGGCCCCTACACCTGGATGGATCCGGGGGAGGCCGTCGTCAGGCGCAAGACGATCGACGTGGTCGTCGACGTGGTGCGACGCTACGATGTCGATGGCGTCCATATCGACGACTACTTCTACCCGTACCCCGAGCGCACGCGGCGCGGGCGCGAGATCCCCTTCCCCGACGAGCGCTCGTGGCGTGCCTACAAGGCGCGCGAGGGGACCCTCTCCCGCGACGACTGGCGCCGCCAGAACGTCGACCAGCTCGTACAGGAACTGTACACGGCCATCAAGCGCGCCAAGCCGTGGGTGAAGTTCGGCATTTCCCCGTTTGGCATCTGGCGCCCGGGCTACCCGGAGTCGGTGCGCGGCTTCGATGCCTACGACCGGCTGTACGCCGACTCGCGCAAGTGGCTCAACGAGGGGTGGGTCGACTACTGGACGCCACAACTCTACTGGAAGCTCGGCGCCCCGCTGCAATCGTATCGCGACCTGCTCGCCTGGTGGCGCGCCGAGAACCGCCTGGGGCGCAACCTGTGGCCCGGCAACTACACATCGCGTGCATCGGCCCGGCGCAGCGCGCCCTGGCCGGTGGACGAACTGCTCGACCAGATCCGCGAATCGCGCGCGCAGCTGTCGCCCAGCAGCGGCAACGTCCACTTCAGCATGGATGCCTTCAAGGTCGACCGCGATTCCATGAACGCGCGACTCGCCAGCGGCCTCTATGCCGAGCCGGCGCTCGTCCCGCCGTCGCCGTGGCTGGCCAGCGGCATCCCCGACGCCCCGGTCGTCGTGCGCGTCCCGCAGCCGCGCATGGTCGAGTTGGACATCACGCGCCGCGACGCGCCGATGGTCGAGGCCCCGCCCCCCGGCGTGCGCCGCCCCGCCGGCACCCCACCGCCACGCACGCCGTCCGACCGCACCGCGTCGTCACCGGCGTACTCCACCGTCCTGAGCGTGCGCGAGCCGCACTGGTGGGTCATCCGCGCCCGCTATGGCGATGCGTGGTACGCCCGCGTCGTCCCCGCCGCTCAGCGAACCGTCCGCCTCCCGCTCGACATGACCGATGCCCCGCCGTCGATGATCGCTGTCACCGCGGTGGATCACGCGGGGCAGGAGTCGCTGGCGGCCGTCGTGCGCTAGAGCTCAGAACCCCAGATACGCCCTGACGCGCGGTTCGATGCGATCGGGGGTCCAGGGGGGCGACCAGACGAGGTTCACCGCCACGGTGCCGATCCCCTCGATCGCCTTCAGCTGCCGTTCGGCGTCGCCCATGATCTCCGGTCCCGACGGGCACCCCGGCGAGGTCAGGCTCATGTCGATCGAGACATCGCTTCCTTCGACGGTGATGTCGTAGATGAGCCCGAGGTCGAGGATGTTGAGGTTGAGCTCGGGATCCTTCACTCGGCGCAGCGCGAGCTTCACCTGATCGGCGGTGATCGCCGAATCCGCGGCGGCGTTAGGCGTTCCCTCGGCAGGCGCTCCCTCGCCAGATACGCTGGCGACAGGCGCGACGGCGTCACCCTCACCGCCGAAGGCGGCCGGGGGAGCAGAGGGCGCTGGGGTGGTAGGAGCAACGTCCACGTCGCCGGAATCCAACATCGGTCATCCTCGAAAGAGCGTCAGCAAGATCGGCGATCGTGCCTATCCCGATCAAGCCGTTCGGGAAGAATCCCCGAAAAAGAAGAAGCCGCCCGGAGGGGGGCGGCCTGGATTCGCTCAGGGTCGGCTACTTGCCGGCCGCACTCGCGCTCGTTCGTTTCGCGATCGGTCGGCTCTTGCTGCTCGACGACCTCGTCGAGGCCTTGGCTCCACTCCGAGAGGCGGACGCGGTCGGTCGCACCTTGCTGGCCGCGCTGTTGGATCTGGTCGTCCTGGCGGAGGGCTTGGCGCTCACCTTGGGCTTGACCGAGCGCTTGGCGCCGCTTTTCGAGCTGCGCGCCTTGGACGACTTGGCGCCGCGCGCCTTGGAAACGGCCCGGCCCGACTTGCTGCTCGATGCCTTGGCCCGGTTGCTTCTCGAACTCCGACGCGAGCGGCGGACCGACTTGTTCCACCCGTCCGCGCGGTCGGCGCGGAAGGAGGCGGGCATGTTCAGGATCTGGTCGGAGTCCTCGACCGAGAGCGCGGCGGCGTCGGCGAGGTCGGCGCGCACGTCGGCGATCACCTTCGACGGGCGACGGGCGCGAGCGGCGTGGACGCGGTTGGTCAGCAGGACGACGAACATCTGCCGGTCGGGGTCGATCCAGATCGAGGTCCCCGTGTAACCGGTGTGGCCATACGCGGCCGACGTGAGGTACTCGCCCGAGCCACCCTGGCCCTCGGCGGTATCCCAGCCGAGGGCTCGCGTCCCCGCGGTACGCCGCGTGAAGAGCGAGACGGTGCTGTCGGAGAAGATGCGGACGTCGTCGTAGACGCCGCCGTTGAGCATCATCTGGGCGAAGACGGCGAGGTCTGCCGCGGTGGAGAAGAGCCCCGCGTGCCCGGCGACGCCGCCGAGGGCGAAGGCGTTCTCGTCGTGTACTTCACCACGCAGCGGATATCCGCGCGGCGGCGCGACCTCGGTGGGCGCGATGCGATGACGCACCGAGTCCGGCGGATTGTAGTACGTGTCGTTCATCCCGAGCGGCTTGAAGACGCGCTCGGCGAGGAAGGTGTCGAGGCGCAAGCCGGCGACGGATTCGACGACCCATCCGAGGATGTCGGCTCCGAGGTCACTGTACACGAAGCAGGCGCCAGGCTGGCACGCGAGTGGCGTATTGATGACGACTTGCTTGGCTTCAGACGGCTTGGACGTCATCCGCCACAGTTCGCGACCGGCCGGGAGCCCGGAGCGGTGCGTGAGGAGATGACGGACCGTGACCAGTTCCTTGTTGCCGCCGGAGAACTCGGGGATGTACGTCGAGACCGGTGCGTCGAGGTCGAGGCGCCCTTCGTCGAAGAGGATCATCGCCGCCGTGGTGGTCCCGATGACCTTGGACAGGGAGGCGAGATCGTAGATGGTATTGTCGGCGTTGACCTCGGGGGAGGCCGAGGTCCATCCCAGGTGGCCGAAGCCCTTCTGCATCACGGCGGCTCCGCGGCGTCCGATCACGACTGAGGCGCCGGGGTATCCTCCAGCAGTGATGCCGCGACGGACTACGCGATCGATGGTCGCCAGACGCTCGGCGGACATCCCCATCGAACGCGGCGACCGCAGCGGGAGCTTCTCCGCTGTGGCAGCGAGCGTGACGAGGGCGAGTGCCAGATGAGCGACCACGGACGACTCCTTCGCAAGGGACTATCGCAGCGACGATCGAACTGGCGATAGCGTATCGGACCGCAAAGGCTACACCACGCGCGCTTTACGGTTCGTATCGAGAATACAAAGTTGTCTAGGTTGTTGCAAGGTAGAGAGATCCGTTACTCTACCTCATGTACGTTCTCGTTCAGGGGCCGTTTGGAGCCGCGAGCAGGCCGGACGACAACGCGCAAACTGCGTCCTTCGCTGCGGACGGGAATGCCCAATTGGGTAGGCGCGTAAACCCACCGGGGAGCGCCATGTGACGAAGTAACCAGAACGCCATGGCCACCGATACCACCCTCATTCAGCGAGCAATCGACGGGGATGAGCGGGCGATGCGACAGCTTTGGTCGCAGCACGCGCCGCACATCGACGCGGTCGTGCGTCGCCTGGTGGGGAATGCGGACGATGCGGTGGACATCGCGCAGGAGGTCTGGATCCAGATCTTCCGGGCCCTGCCGACCTACCGGGGCGATTCGCAGTTCGGGACGTGGGCGCACCGGATCGCGGTCAACCGAACGCTCAATGCGCTGCGGCGCACCCGTCGACTGGCCAAGATCGAAACGGACATCGAGGAGGACACCGCCTCGGTGGAGCACGGAAGCGAGCGAGCCCTCCTGGCCGCTTCCATCGAAGACGCCGCTGCTCGGCTATCGCCGGGGGCGCGGACCGTCTTTCTCATGCACGATGTGGAGGGATACACGCACGAGGAGATTGCCACCGCGCTGGGCATCACGGCTGGTGGCAGCAAGTCGCAACTCTTCAAGGCGCGCGCCAAGCTGCGCAAGTTGTTGGCGCACGTCATCGATGGCTTCAGGTCTGACACGGATCGGGAACATGCTGCACCTGCCTATTGAACGTCTGGCCGAACTGGTTGACGGGGGCGCGACCCCTGCCGAGCGCGAGCACCTGCTCGTCTGCGTGAGTTGTGCGCGCGAACTGGAGGCGTATCGCCGGTTGGTGGTGATGGCGGGCGACGAACACCGCCGTATCGCGCCGCCGCTCACCGACTGGGACTCGTTAGGATCGCGCCTGCGTGCCGAGGGGCTGGTGACCTCGGGCGTCGAGGCCGCCACGGGCGCGGCGCCGGTACGCCGGCGGCCGAACCCGGTCCTCGAGGTGATGCGTCGGGCGGCCGCGGTGGTGGTGCTCGTTGGCGGCGGGGCGGTGCTCGGGCGCATGACGACGGGGATGCCGGTGGTCGATGCCGTGGCGTTCCGCCCCAACGCGCCGATGCAGGGCGATCTGGCGGCGTCGCCCGGTGCCGCGCCGACCACGCTCGCCGGCAATTCCGGCGAGGGCTTCGCGACCTCGCAGGAAGCGCTCGCGTCGCTCGACCTGGCGCAGCGGCAGTACGAGCAGGCGGCCACCTGGCTGGCGTCGCACGACACGAGCTCCTCGGAGCTCGCCCCGGAGCAATATCGTACGCGCCTCGCCGCGCTGGACCGCACCGCGCAGACGATGCAGGAGGCCATGCGCGATGCGCCGTCCGACCCGTACATCAACCAGTACTACCTGGCGACGCTGAGCGCTCGTGAGCAGACGCTGCGGCGGCTGGGGACGACGCTTCCGGTCGGCAACCGGCTGGGGAGCTTCTGATGGACATGACCGCACGATCCCTCACCGCGCACGTCCGCGCGCTCGCGCCAGCGGCCCTCTTGCTGCTGACGGTGGCACCGGCGGTGGCGCACGGGCAGTCGCGCCGGGTGGTGGTGCGCGAGGTCTCGCCGTTCGAGCAGGAAGTCGACCGGCTGGTGCAAGAGCTCCTGCAGAAGAAGCGCACCTCGCTGGCGCTGCTGGGCAACCTGCAGGAGTTGCAACTGGCGATGCGCAATGACGCCATCGCCGAGGCATCGCGCGGGCAGGCCGAGACGGCTGTGCGGCAGATGCGCGCGCGCTTGGCTTCGCTCGAGAGCGACGGGGGGCGCATCCAGCGCCGGCTCAACGACATCTGCGCCGCCGACCGCAAGCCGCAGGGGTGGGTCGGGATCTACTACTCCGCTTCGGCGAGTGCACTCCGTGAAGGCGACGGGCGCCTCGTCATGCGCTTCGTCGACTATCCCGACATCGAGTCGGTGGAGCCGGGGTCGCCGGCCGACAAGGCCGGGATCCGGACCGGTGACCGCATCATGGCGATGGCCGGGCGAGACCTGCGCGACGCCGAGATCGACTTCACCCCGCTGCTCAAGCCAGGGACGCGCATCCCGTTCCGGGTACGGCGGGGGGCGGAGAGCAAGCTGCTCACGGTGACGGTGGAGCCGCGTCCCGATGGCTTCTCCACTCCCTGCCCCTGGATCGACGAGCGCATCGCGGCGGCGATGGCGCCGATGCAGATGGTGGTGACGGTGACGACCGAGCAGGGGACGACCGGTGGCGCAGTGGCTGGGGGGCCTCGCGTGGTGGTGCAGCGGGTCTCGCCCGCTCCCGCGACTCCCGGCACGCCCCCGACCCCGGTCGTCGCGCCGACGTCGCCCACCGCGCCGTTGCCGCCGCTCCCACCCATGGGGAACGGGGTGGGCGCCTCGCAGGTCGTCTTCGGAGGTGCCCAGTTCGTGACGGTAGGGCCGGAGCTGGCCGAGGCGTTAGGCGTGGAGCGGGGGATGCTCGTCGTCACGTCCGGGCGCGGGTCGCCGGCCGACCAGTCGGGGCTGCGCGCGGGCGACGTCCTCCTCTCGGTCGATGGCCAGGCGCTCTCCTCGCCGCTCGTCTTCCTGCAGGCCGTGGAAGAGTCGACGCGTCACGAGGTGCGGTTGCAGCTGCTGCGCCGCCGCAAGCCGATGACGCTCACGCTCAAGTGGTGACGCGGGGCGCGCGCCCCAGCTGCCTAACGCGCTGAGGCGCGGGCCCCGCCGATCGGACCGGCGGGGAGGAGATAGAGGAGCTGCGCGGTGGCGCGGTCGGCCGGGGAGAGCGTCTTGACGCGCACGCGCGGCGTCATGATCGACGTCGTGTCGGTCGTGTGATCGAGCCCGATCAGGTGTCCGACTTCGTGCAGCGCGATGGCGCGCGTGGCGGCGGTGTCGAGCGCTTCGCCCGTGCGGTGGTGCACGGCGAGGACGATGTTGGCCTCGAGGATCGACCAGCGATCGTCGTGCGACCAGAGCGTCTTGCCCGAGATGGGCTCGTGGAAGCGATCGATCCAGGTCACGCGCACGTCGGCGGTGGCCGAGTCGAGGACGAAGGAGAAGTTGAGCGGGACCCCGGCCTCCCCCCATTCGATGAAGGCGTCGCGAACGATCGGGAGCGCCGTGGGCGTCCAGTCGCGCACGCGGGCGAAGGGCTGGATCCAGATGCGCAGCGGCTGGCCGCCGCGATCGGGCCAGCGGGCGAGCGCCGAGTCGTGCGCGGCGAGGACTTCGCCGATGTAGGTCCCCGCGCCGGAGACCTCGAGGCGGCTGCGCACGTCGGCGAGCAGACGCTCGCGATCGCGTGCGGCCCTGGAGGCGGGGGAGCTGCGTCGTTCGCGGCGGGCGTCCCGGCTTTCGCTGTCATCATCGGCCGGGGTCGTCGAGGCGTTGGCCCCCGCCGACCGCACGACGTGACGTGCCCCGCCATTGCCATGCATGGCGTACGCTTCCACGCCGACAAAGGCGGCGAGGACGCTGAGAACGACGGCGAAGATGAGATCCAGACGCTTCATGAAGTTCGACGCTTGCTACGCGCCGCCGAGGAACTGTTCCACCTGACCGAAGAACGCCTCCGGGGCTTCCCAGAACGGCATGTGCCCCGCACTGGGAATGATCGAAAGTCGCGCCTTCGGCAAGAGGGCGACGAGCTCCCGGGCCACCGATGGTGGGAGAAGATCGTCCGCCCCGTGAAGGACGAGCGCTTCCACTTGCACGGCACGTACCAAGGTCGACCAGTCGTATCCGTCGCGCCGGAGGCGGGAGGCGATGGCGGCGCCGGTGCGGCTCTCACTGCGCGGTGGGACAAAGAGTTGCGCCATTTCTGGGTCCGCAAACCAGGCGGGGTACATGGCCCGCGAGTAGGCGGATTGTGCCGCTGGATCGCCGGTGAGGAGCGTCACCGGGTCGATGTGCTGCAACACCGCCCGCTGCGCCGCCGCGAGCCGGGCCAGGGCCGCGTCGTGCAGTTGGGGGAGCCAGCTCTCGCTGCGCGGGCCGACCGAATTCACGAGGACGAGCCGGCGCACCCCCTCCCGGTCCTGCTCGGTCCCCAAGACCGCAATTCCACCCCCCCAGGAGTGCCCGAGCACGTCCCAGCGGCGGTAGCCGAGCGCCGTTCGAAGCGCTCCCAGGTCTCCCGCGTCGTGTTCGATCCGGGCCGCCTTTTCGCCCGGAGGGGCACTGCTCTCGCCCCGTCCGCGCTGGTCATAGAAGATCAGCTGCCGCCGTTCGGCGAGCGGGGAGAGGGCGGGCCAGAGGAGCTTGTGCGAGAAGAGGAGGCCGCCGTTGACGCACACGAGCGGGGGGGCGCCGTGGACTTCGGGGGTGGTGAAGACGGCGAAGTCGAGCCCGCGCGCCTTGATGCGGAGGTGGTGGAGCCGCGGCGTTCGCGGGAGCGAGCGCCGGAAGGCGATGAAGCGTTCGCGGGCGGAGAGAGGCGACGACATACCTGTAAAGTAGGCGCGGAGCGGAACGCTATCGTCTGGTGACCGGTGGCGATAAGTTCGCGCTGGACGTTCTGCACGTCGATTGCCCGACCCCGCCGCCGGCGCCAGGACGCCCTCCCGCGCGCCGCTCCACCGCCAATCTCTCCGGGGCCCGACGTGCCGCCGCACCCACCTCACCTGCCGACGCGTTGTTGGCCCTTCGTCACGTCGCAGGTCATGTCCAGCAACAGAATCCGCGTGCTGCGCGAGCGGTCGACGCCGCGGTTACGATGAAACCCACCGAGCGACTCGCCGAGGCTGCTGCGCCCGACGGCACGCGCCTGACCCTGCTGCGTCATGACGGCGCCTACTACATGAGTGCCGACGGTGTGGAGCTGATGTCCACGCGCCGCTCCAACTCGGAAGTGCACCTCGCCGAGCTCGCATGCACTCCCGTGGCCGATCGTCCGGCGGCGCGCGCACTGGTCGGTGGGCTCGGCTTCGGCTTCACCCTGCGCGCGGCGTTGCGCCTCCTCGCCCCGGACGCCACGGTGGTGGTCGCCGAGCTGCTGCGCGATGTCATCGATTGGAACCAGCACCCTGAGTGGGGAGAGGCGCTCGCGGGCGCGACGTTGCGCGACCCGCGGGTGCGCCTGCATCACGGCGACGTGCGCGATGTGCTGCGCGAGAGCCCGGGTGCCTTCGATGCCATCATGCTCGACGTCGACAACGGTGCCGAGCCCTTCACCACGGCGGGGAACGCGGGGCTCTACGGCGAGGCCGGACTCCGGGAGACCGCGGCGGCGTTGCGCCCGGGCGGGGTGGTCGCGTGGTGGTCGGTGGGGGAAGACCGACGATTCGAAGCGGCGGCGCGCCGGGCCGGACTCACCGTCACCTCCCATCGCCGCCGGGTGCATGCAACAGCGAAGGCGTCGCACGTCATCATCACGGGGCGACGCGAGGGAGGCGGACCGTAGCGGCGCGACCGGGGCTCACGGCCTCGGCAGGACCGGGAGCACGATGTGACTGGGCCACGCTGCCGCGTGGTGAATCCCCATGCGCCCCTTCACCGTCCGCGTCACCCGCCCTTCGTCTTCGCCCGTGTTGGAGTTGGGGAACGTGTAGTTCGCCATGGCGTTCATGACCGCCACGCGGATGCGATGCCCCTTCCTGAACGTGTTGGCCACCCCCTTCACCCCGATCCGGTAGCGCACCACCTGCGTCGAATCGCCGCTCAGCAGCTCCTCGCGCGCGAAGTTGTCACCGCGCGCGCGATACTGCGCGTCATCGAGATTTCGGAAGCGCGCGCGTACCGTGCCTAACGTCAAGCGGTTCGATCGCCCGGCGGGGTCGACGTCGGCGAGGTGCACCCACCAATCGGTGTCCTTCACGTCGGCCGACGCGTGCAGCTCGACGAGAATGTCGCCGGCGATCGTGAGGTCGGCCTGGAGGGGGGCCGAGGTGAAGGTCACCACGTCGTGGCGCACCTCGAGGTCTTTCATGTCCCACTGGAAGGTCTGCACGTCCTCCCACCGCTGCATCTGCTCGAAGGACATCCAGTTTGGGACCGGGTCGGCGGGGTCGTATGTGTAGCGATCGACCGGCTCGTCATCGAGCGGCGCGTCGCGCGTGAGCGTCCCGCTGGTGATGAGGCGATTGGCGCGTCCATCGCTGTGGAAGTACCACCGTTGCGGCGTTGCCTCTGGCGGCGGCCACGCGCTCGCCGTGCGCCAGCTGTTGTCGCCCAGGACGAAATACTCCACGCGCTGTTCGGTCGCCGCGTTCTTCATCCCCTTGAGGTGCGTGTCGTACCACATCTGCTTGAGGAGCCAGACGTCGTCGCGCAGGGCATCGAGGCCGTAGTCGTAGCCGTTGAGCGCGCGGTCGGCGTTGTAGCCGTGCTTCCAGGGGCCGAGCAGGAGTCGCTGCGGCGCGGTGCCGATGCGTTGCATCAGCGACCAGTTGCTGAGTGTTCCCGGGAGGTCGTCGTCGAACCACCCGCTGATCTGGAAGGTCGAGAGTTCGGGGCGGATTGGCGCGCGATGCCAGTCCTGCGCGCGCCAATAGCCGCCGTTGGACGACGCCAGCACCTGGTTGTCCCAGTTGGGGAGCGATTTCCCCGTCCCGAAGTCGTCGAGGTCGACGAGCGGACGGTGCGCGAGCACCTCGGACCAGGTGCGAGTGGGGAGCAGGGGGCGCTCGTGCATCCAGAATTGGTAGAACGCCATTCCGACCAGCAGCCCGCCGCCGACATAGGGCTGGTCGGCGAACGCGGTCCCCATCGAGACCTCGGGGACGAGGCACTTGAGCGCCGGATTGCCGCTCATCGCCGCGGTCCACTGCGTGTAGCCGAGGTACGACCCGCCCTGCATGCAGATCTTTCCGTCGCTCCACGGCTGGCGCGTGATCCACTCGAGCGCCGCCTTCCCGTCGGCGGGCTCGTGCACCATCAGCTCGAGTGCTCCCTCCGACCGCGCCTCGGGGTCGGTGTAGCTCGTTCCGCGCGTCGCCTGCAGCACCACGGCGTAGCCGCGCGCCGCGTACTGCCAGTAGACCGAGACGAGCCCGGTGATCCCATAGGGCGAGCGGACGAAGATCGTCGGAAAGGGGCCCGTCGCCTCCTCGGAGGGGAGCAGCACGAGCGTCGCCAGGCGCACGCCGTCGCCCATCGGGACCATCTGTTTCCCGACGTGGCGATAGCCGTAGCGAGCCGGCGAGACGCCGGACGATTGCCACTGGCCCACCGTGGTGAATCGCTCGTCGCCGCGCCTGACGAGTACGACGTCCATGCGAGGATCGATCGCCGCGACCATGTGATCGCGTGCGTCGATGACGAGATCCATGGGATTCGTCGCGCCGCGCCGGTTCCAGCGGGTGGCGGTGCTTGTGGGACGAGTCGCCGAGTGCAACTCGCGCGTGCGCTCGTAGAGCGTCGATCGGTCGGGCCAGTCGACGACGTCGTGCGTCGCCCAGTCGCGTCGCTCAATGTCGGCGATGCGGGGGACGACGTCGCGAAGCGCACCCCACAGACGGAAGGATGTGTCAGCGGCGAGCGCTGCGGTGCTGGCGGTCCGAGCCGCCGACCACCGATTCGAGGCCAATCCCTTCTTGCGGATGCTCCACGTGGTGGCAGCGCCGTTCCCCGAGCGCTCGAGGGTCGCGACGTGGACGCCGGCGATGTAGGCGTCGTAGGTCGAGCGTTGGGCCACCAGCATCGCGGGCGAGGTGGCCACGATGCCGACGAAGAGCGCGGTGAGGCGCGCCACGCGGCGCGGGCGACCGGGGACGGGGCGCAGACCGGGCATGATGGTGGGTTGTGGTGGAGCGGATTCGAGCCGCTGTTCGGAGTTGGGCATGTACGGGGTGGGGGGGGCCCAAGGTGGCGTGTCCTCGCCGTCCGTGGCGGGATGCGTTAGGCGATGTCTCGCCTAGCGGAACACCTCTGCCATCGGGCACCGAAACCCTGGAAAGACGTCCTCCCCATCGAGCGCACCATCGATTGGGGTGATCGCCACGGTGCCACCGGCGCGATGGACCCGGCCTTCGCGCCGCGCTGGATCGATCACCCAGACGAACGACGCACCGGCCTCGAGCCAATCCCCAATCTTCGACAGCAGCTCACCTGGGCTATCGCCGGGAGAGACGATCTCGGCGACGAGGTCGGGCGTCATCCGGGCGTAGCCGCGCGGCGGGATCTCTGCGGCGCGCGCCGTAGGCACGAACGCCACGTCCGGTGCGCGCACGCTGTCGGGATTGGAAGCGATCTGAAAGCCGGTGTCCTGACTGAAGACGGCACCGAGGTCGTGCTGGTAGACGTGATGTCCGATCAGATATGCGAGTCGAGCCGCGACGCGGCCGTGAAATGAGCCTGGCGGCTCGCGCACGACGAGATGCCCGCGCACGGGTTCCGTCGACTTCCCCGGGAGATCCAAGGCCAGGATCTCGTCGGCGGTCATGAGCGGCTGGGCATGGAGTGGCATGGTCATAGTATTCAATGCCTCGGCGGGAGTCCGCAACTCGGCGCTCGGGAAGGTCGCGCCCCGGTGACAAGGGCTCGTCATCATTCTGTTGCAGACGCAATCCGTCGCCGGGCACGCGTGGCGCCGAAGGCCTCGCTCGCCTACCGTTCCCATATGACGCTGAACACCGTCGCGCTGTACGCCGCCCTCGCCGCCGCCGCCGCGGGACTCGGGCCCATCCTTTCGCGCGTGCAGGGACCGGAAGACCGTTTCGTAGGACTCGCCAACGCGTTGGCCGCCGGGATGATGCTGGGGCTCGCGTACCCGCTCATGCGCGACGGGCTCGACGCGGGGACGGTCAGTGCGACGATTGGTGCGTCGGCAGCGGTGGTGGCGCTCTTTCTCGTGCACGTCTGGTTCGAGCTGGACGGCGGCGAGGCGATCTCGCCGGTGCGAGCGCTGATCGGGGCGTCGGTGCACTCGGCGCCCGAAGGGCTGGCGTTAGGCGTGGCCTGTGCGGTCGACGCGCGCTTCGGCGCGGTGGTGGCGTTGACGTTGGCGCTGCACAACGTGGGCGAGGGGATCGCCCTGTCGTCGTACCTGGTGCAACGGGAGAAGCGACTGCGTGCGGTGGCCGCCGCGGCGCTCTCCAACCTGCCGCAGATTGCGCTCGCGATTGCCGGTTTCGTGCTCGCCGAGGCGCGCCCCGAGTTGCGGCCGGCCCTGCTCGGGGGGGCGGCCGGCTCGCTCATCTACTTGTCGCTCGCCGACCTCCTCCCGTCGGGATACCATGTGGTGGGGCGGCAGGCGATCAGTGTGGTGGTGATCGCTGCCACGAGCATGGTCGCCTTCGTGGGAGCCTTGTGATGGCGCGTCACTGATGGGTGC
>ERZ795044.841-NODE-841-length-28767-cov-7.342575_pt1 | contig 28767 bp, 25 predicted proteins | sample MGYA00375128_ERZ795044 | MGnify/ENA primary metagenome ERZ795044 (study PRJEB30173, sample SAMN05720213) | anaerobic digester metagenome | isolation source: active sludge of municipal wastewater-treating anaerobic digesters | place: USA | collected 2014-12-22 ...
GCACGCGCTCGACATACGCGATCTCCGCCGCGTACCACGCATCGCCGATGCCGAACGTCACGAGCCGAATGGCGGGGGCGCGCGGGGTCATGCGCCCGTCTCCGGCGCGCGCTGCTGGCACAGCGTGATGAGGGCGCGCGCGTCGAGGATCGCGGTGAGATCGTCCGTCCCCCACGTCACGCCGAGCAGGAGGTCGTCACCCGCGTCGAACGGCGGCGGCTTGATGGCCCCAAGGTCGAGCGTGATCACGTCGTCGACCTCGTCGACGAGGAGGCCGATGCGGCGCGAGCCGCTGCGCATGACGAGCACGTGCGCCCCGGGCGCGCCGGGGACGCCGAGTACTCGCCCGGTATCGAAGACCGGGATCGAACGCTCGCCGTGGCGCAGGAGCCCCGCGAGGATCGACGCACCGCCCACTGGGACGGGGCCAACCGCGGGCGATTCGAGCGCCTCGTCGAGCGCACGCACATCGAACGCAAATCGTTCGCGCCCCAGGCGAAAGGCGAGCAACTCCGCCGTCCCCGTGCGGGCCCGGACGCGCTCGCGAAAGCGCAGCATCGCGCCGGAGCCGTTCGGCTCGGCCAGCGTCGGCAACTCGGCGTGCGGCGTCGTGGGCGCGGTGGACGGCATGTTACCCACAGGACCGTTGGTCATTGGTTGGCGTCACGCGCCGCCCTCCGCTCGCGTTCGCGCGTGGCGCCGGCGCCAACCGCAACACCCGTCGCGGCGCGCAAGCGTTCCGGGCCCCCGACGTCACAGCCGCGCGCGTGCAAGCCGGCGGCGATCGCGACGGCGATGTCGCCGAGTGGCGCCACGATGTCGGCGCCCGCGCTGACGAGGGCGGCCTGCGGCATGCCGAACACGATTGACGTTCGCTCATCCTGCACGACCACGAAGCCACCGGCCTCGCGCACGGCGCGCGCCCCGCGCGCCCCATCCTGCCCCATCCCGGTCAGGACCACCGCCACGACACGCGCCCCGAAGGCCTGCGCCGCGGTGAGGAAGAGCGGATCGGCGGCCGGGGCCACACCGTGGACCGGGCGTCCGGCCCGCACCGCCAGCCGCAAGGCGCCGGCCGACGCTTCGATTGTGGTGTGCAGCCCGCCAGGTGCCACGTAGACGCGCCCCGCCTCAAGCCCCTGCCCGTCGCTGGCCTCGCACACGGGGATGGCGGCGAGTGCGTCGAGTCGGCGCGCGAGGCTCTCCGTGAAACCGGGAGGCATGTGCTGCGCGATGACCACCGCTGCCGATGTGGTGGCGAGCGCGGGGACAATCTCGGCCAGGGCGCGTGGCCCCCCCGTCGATGCCGCCACGACCACCACGTGCGTCGGGGCGAGTCCTGGGGGCGCGGGTGTGGGGCGCGAGCGCGGACGCGTTCGCGCGAGCACGGGGACCGACTGATAGTGCGCCCCCGCGGCGGTTCGCAGCGCACCGAGCAATCGCTCCTGCAACGTGGCCAGGTCGAGCGTGTCGCCCAGGCCCGGCTTGCGCACGAAATCGACGGCGCCGAGTTCGAGCGCGCGCATGGTGGTATCGCCGCCGTCTGTCAGCGACGAGAGCATGACCACGGGGCGCGGCGCCTCGCTCATCAGGTAGCCTAACGTGGCGAGGCCGTCGAGCCCCGGCATCTGCACGTCGAGCGTGACGAGGTCGGGGGCCAGCGCATGCACCTGCTCGAGGGCGGCGTGCCCATCGCCGGCCTCGCCGACGACCTCGAAGTCGCCTGACGAGGACACGAGGTCGCGCACGACCTGCCGGATGAACGGCGAGTCGTCGACGACGAGGACGGTGCGCCGCCTAGAGGACACGCTCGCCATGTCGAATGGAGGTCACGCGCACCTCACCCGTGGCGACGTCGAAGTAGACGCTACGCCCGAAGTCACCGCCCACGTCTTCGGCGATGAGCGGAATCCCGGCGGCCACCAGCGCGCGGCGCGTGGCGACCACGTTCCGCTCTCCCATGTTGATGCCGCCGCCGTTGAGCAGGGTCGCGAACATGCTCGCCCCGCCCACGACGCGAGCCTCCGGCGCGTGCACGCGTTCGATCGCGCGCATCAATTCGAGCAGGTGCGCGACGGCGGTACTCGCGTACTTGGAGGGCTTCCCCGGCGTTCGCGAGAGTGCCTCGTGCGGCAGCAGGATGTGCGCGAGGGCGCCGATACGCGTGGCCCGATCGTACAACATGAGGGCAACGCAGGAGCCGAGGCCCAGGCTCGCCAGCACGCCCTGCTCGCGCATCACGGCGGCGTCCCCCACGTTGACGTGGGCGTCGGGGGTGACGTGGGGAGTCGTGATGATGCCCATACGTCAGGCGAGCCGCTGCGCGGTGTCGAGGTTGTTGCGCGCCATCGGATTGTCGGGCGCCAGGGCGAGCGAACGCTCCCAGCACTTGATGGCCTCCTCGCGCTCCCGCCGACGAAAGCGGATGTTGCCGAGCTTGAGCCACACGTCGCCGCCGAGATCGGGCGCCACGCGCACGGCGCGCTGGTAGCACTCGAGCGCGTCGTCGTAGCGTCCGGCGCGATAGTGCAGGTCGCCCGCATTCTTGTGCAGCTGCGGCAGCGTCGGATCCTCGAGCTGGCCGCGCTCCGCCGCGCTCGCCGACTCGGCATAGCGCCCGCGCCGCTCCAGCGTGGTCGCGAGGTTGTTGAGCAGGACTGCGGCGTGCGGATGCGTCGTGCTCCCCTCGGTGAGGATCGCGATCGCGCGATCGAGGTCGCCGAGGATGGCCGCGACGAGCCCCGCGTAGTGGAACCACGCGGCCGGCCGCGTGCGCGTCCCCCAGAGCACGGCCGCGTCGCGCAGCGCCTCGTCGGCGGCCGTGATGTCGTTGCGGCGCACGGCGAGGACCGCCGTCGCGAGGCGCACCGCCGGCTCGCTCGGGAGGAGCTGCTCGGCGCGCGCCAGCGTGAGGCGAGCCTCGTCGAGGCGTCCCGACCGTTCGAGCGCGTAGGCAAGATTGAGGTAGGTGGCCCCCCGTGCGCTCGGACGTGCCGACGCCGCGCGCAGCGTGCGCACAGCCTCGTCGAGCCGCCCCTGTCGGAGGGCCAGCAGACCGAGATAGAACTCCCCGTGCTCGTCCCCGGGCTGGAGCTCGGTCACGCGCCGGAATTCGCGCACCGCTTCATCGAGCATCCCGGTCTTGTAGAAGGCGACGCCGAGGTTGCGGTGCTCGGTGATGCGCGCTTCGTTGCTCGTGGGCTCGGGGGCCCGCGTGCGTCCCACCCGGTGCAGGAAGCCGGCGGTGATGAGTCCGTAGAGCGCCTTGCCGACTTCGAACTCCCCCAACCCCGACTCGTCGATGAGCGCCGCCACGTCGCGCTGCCCGTCGAGGAGCGGCACGAGCGATTCCTGTTCGGACGTGAGCGCAACCTTGCTCTCGGCGATGTGGTCGCGGTCGATCGCGAAGATCAGGTCGAAGCTGGCGATCTTCTTCTCGATCAGGCTCCACTCGTCGACGCGCCGCGCGCCCTCCAGGAGGAGCGACTCCGGATTGATCGAGACCAGGATGTCCTGGGCGTCCGGGCGAATGTCCGTCTCGAACGAGAAGGTCCCCTGCGTCCAGGTGAAGAGGTAGTAGACGGCCTCCTCGATCTGATGCTTGATGTACTGATGCAGTTCCTCGCGCGCGAGGACGCGCTGCGAGATGAGGATCTCGCCGATGCGTCGCTCCGGCGCCTGCGCCTGCACGGCGATGGCGGCGTCGAGTTCGCCCGGGGTGATGAGCCCGTTCTTGACCAGCAGGTCGCCGAGCCGGTCGCGCCGGTTGACGATGGAGGCAAACGAGATGCGCCCGCGGTCAAAATAGATGTTGCCGAACGCATGGCGGTGCGTGACGCTCAGGCAGCCGCTCTTCTTCCCCATCGAGAGGAGCTGCAACACGTCGGGGAGCGACGCTTCGCGAAGGGAGCCACGGAAGGCCATCAGCGCCACTCCTCCACGACGCGCCCCTCGACGGTCGGCCACTCGGCCACGACCTTCTCGGCGTCGAAGAAGAACGAATCGAGCGACTGCGACGCGCGCGCGAGTGAATCGAAGTCGACGAGCGCGTCCTCCGGTGCGGGGGCGAGCGCCGCATCGACCACGGCATCGATCGTCGGCGCCGCGGCCTCGTCGCCCACAGGCACGGGCGTGGTGCGTCCCCATCGATCCACGCCGTCGACGACCCCGACGTCCACGACCAGCCCGCCTTCGAAGCGCGAGCGCAGGCGCGGCTGCAATCCGGTGAGCTGGCTTGGCGGCCGGTCAGCGGTGAGGATGACCTGCCGCCCCGCCTGCTGCAACACGTTGAACAGGTGGAAGAACTCCTCCTGTGTCCGCTCCTTGCCCTCGAGGGCCTCGATGTCCTCGACGATGAGGACGTCCGACGCGCGATAGCGCGCCCGCCAGCGCTCGACGGTCCCCTGCTGCAGGGCATCGATCAGCTCCTCGACGAAGGCACTCGCCTCGACGCAGGCGACCGACAGCCCGTCCTCCTCGCGCGCGCGCAACGCATTCCCGATGGCGTGGACCAGGTGCGTCTTCCCTGCCCCCGACGGTCCGTGGACCAGCAGCGGATTGTAGCGCGTGCCCGGCGACTCGATCACCGCAGCGGCCGCCTGGATGGCCGTCCGGTTGCGCGGCGTGCGCACGAGATCGTGCAACCGATACCCCACGCGTGGCCCGGGGAGCGGCTCCCGAGACGCGATGGCGCGCGACACGAAGTCCTCGGCCTCGGCGATCCGGTCGGGATCGCGGAAGATGGCAAGCCCCGCCGATCGCGCGTCGAGACGGATCGCCTCGGTCTCGAGCGTACGCAGGCGATCGGCATCGGCGGCAAACGCCGCCTCGAGCGCGTCGAGGTCCGGTGGGTCGCGCCGCAGGAGCTCCTGCTCGAGGCGCTCGGTGCGGAACCCCTCCCCCGACCAACGCGCGATCCGCTCGCCGAGCGTGATGCGCCAGGACTCCACCGACTCGGCGACGGTGGCCGCCAAGTCGGTGAGGAAGTTCTCGAACTCGTCAGGCGGGGCGCTCTCGGTCGCGCGCACGTGGCCGAGCACGTGCCAGACATCGGTGACCCCCAGGGGTGCGTCGAGCAGCGCCTGGTGTGCGACGAGTCGGTTGAGCGATCCTTGCAGCTCGCGGACGTTGGGGGCCGGGCTCCTGGCCAGCTCCTCGAGGACGCCGACGGCGAAGCGCACGCCGCGTTCCTGCCCCTTGGCGCGCAGGATGGCAACGCGCGTCTCGTAGTCCGGCACGCCGACATCGACGATCAGGCCACCGGCCAACCGTGACACCAGCCGCTCATCGACGTCGGCGATCTCCGCGGGCGTGCGATCGCAGGTCATGACGATCTGGCGCCCACTCCCCTGCAACACGTTGAAGACCCGCAGCAGCTCGCTCTGCGTCTCCACGCGCCCGGTCAGGAACTGCACATCGTCGAGGAGGAGCAGCCCCACGCCGGCGTACCGGCGCTTGAACGACTCGGCCTGCCCCGTGGCAATCGCCTGGTGGAGCTGCGCGACGAAGTCATCGAGCGTGAGGTACTCGATGGCCAACGCGGGGTGCAGCTGGCGCGCCAGGTGTCCCACGGCTCCCAGCAGGTGTGTCTTTCCCAACCCGGAGGCGCTGTAGATGAAGAGCGGGTTGTATGCAGCGCCCGGCGCCTCGGCGACCGCGCGGGCCGCCGAGGCGGCGAGGCGATTGGCCGTGCCGATGACGAAGTTGTCGAAGCGATAGCGTCCGTCGAGCATCGGCTACCTCCCCGCCCCGACGCGCGCATCGTTGCCGGCACCCGTGCCGGCGCCGAGTCGGCGCAGCACCAGCTCCGACGTCTTGCGCAGCGTCTCGAAGACGCCGGTGCCCACGAGCGCATCGGCGGCGAAGCTCGGGACCGCACGGAAGTTGAGCGCGTCGTCGAGCTCCGTCGGCGTGAGGATCAACTCGCGCGGCAGGTCCTGCTTGTTGTACTGCATGACGACGGGAAGCGCGCGGGCGTCGACCCCCTGCTCGGCTAGCACCTCGTGCATGTCGCGCAGGCTCTCGAGGTTCTCGTCGAGCTGCCGGCGCTGCGAATCGGCCACGAACACCACGCCGTCGGCCCCCGTCAGCACCAACTTCCGCGTCGTGCGATAGTAGATCTGCCCAGGGACGGTGTAGAGCTGGAAGCGCGTCTTGAAGCCCGAAATCGTCCCGAGGTCGAGCGGGAGGAAGTCGAAGAAGAGGGTGCGTTCGTTCTGCGTCGCCAACGAGACCATCGCCCCGCGCCGTCCGTCGGGGACGCGATCGTAGATGTAGTGCAGGTTCGTCGTCTTCCCCGAACGACCGGGACCGTAGTACACGATCTTGCAGGTGATCTCGCGGGAGGCGTAGTTGACGATTGGCATGGGCGCGATGCTGGCGAGGGGAGACCCCTCAGCCCAGCCCCTCCAGCGCGCGCTGCAACGAGACGCGCAGCAACCCCGGGTTTGCCTCACGCCCCGCGAGAACCACGATGAGGAGCTCGCCGCGCGCGGCCGCCATCAGGCGTCCCGCCGCCGCGTCGAGCGACAGCAGGCGCACCGCCCCCGCCTCCGAGCACTCGGCCGATTGGTGGGCGCGGCGATGCAGCGCGGTAGCGAACGCGGCGAGGGCATCGACATCGACGTCCACGTGCGCGCTCGATTCGATCGGCAGTGCGTCGCGCACCGACGTCACCACGACGCCCCGCACGCCACGCAAGCGGGCGAGTGCGGTGATCGACGGTGAGAGGGTGCGCGCGCTCACAGGGCGTCCATCCAGGCGTTGGCCCGTTGCCGGGCGCGATCGAGGAGCAGACGGGGCAAGCCGGCAGGCGTCCCCGCCGGCGTGGCGACGAGCGTCACCGTGTCGCCCTCGCCCGGGGCGAGGGCGAGCGTCAGGGCCTCGCACTCCACGAGGAGGTGCTCCCAGGCCCCGATTTGCAGCTGTCGGAGCGCCCCGCGCGCCTCCCCGGAGAGCCCCGACAGCTCGGCGGCCAGCGCATCGGCCCGGTCGAGCCCGGACGCCACGCCGGCATGCCCGGCCAACACGAGCCCATCCCCATCGACGAGCAGCGCGAACCGCGCCCCTCCCCGTGTCACCGCTCCGAAGGGGGGGCGATCGTCAGCGGTGGCTCCCGCCGCGTCCTCGGCAGACAACACCGGCGTTGCCGGTTTCGCATCCGTCGACGGCGGCGCGCCGAGCGCGAGGCGCGGCCCGTCGACGGCAGGCGGCACGTCCGCGGTGGCGTGGGTGTGGGCCGCGGCCAGCGGCGCGAGCGCCGCGCGCACGTCGGGCGCCGGGTCGACGGCGCCCGACGGCGTCGCACCGCCCTGCGCGGGGGCATTCGGCGGCGCGGGACGCCCGGGCGCCGTCGCGCCCGCCGCCGCGCCGTGCAGCTGTCGGCCCGCCGCCATCACGCGCGGATCGGTCGGGGCGATATCGTGGGCCCCCCGCCACCAACGCAGCGCGGCGTCGCGATCGCCGATGCGCAGTGCCAGCCATCCGAGCCCGAGTCGCGCGCCGACGTGCCGCGGATCGAGGCGCAGCGCCATCTCCCATTCGTCGCGGGCGCGGCCCGCGTCGCCGCCGTCAGCCGCAATCCTGGCGAGGATGTCGTGCCCATCGGCATGATAGGGGTGGCGCTCGAGCCCGCGCAACGCGGTCCGCTCGGCGGCGGGCAACCGGCGGGCGCGGCGCAAGGCGTCGGCCAGGGGGACCCACCCCATGCCCGCAGGGTCGCGCGCCAGCGCTTCGCTCAGGCGTGCAATCTCGTCAGGCATCGACGGCCTCCAGCACGGCGCTCAGCCGCGAGGCGTGGGCGATGGCGTCGCGCGCCTGGTCGGCCAACGGCGATCCCGGGCTCGCGACCACGACGCGCTGCCAGTGGGCGATGGCCTGTCCCAGCTCGCCACGCCGCGCCGCGAGACGCGCCGCCTCCATGAGCGCGTTGGCATTGCGCCCGTCGAGTTCCAGGGAATGCCGCAACTCCTCCTCCCCCTCCATGTCGCGCTCGAGCAGGAAGAGGGCGCGCGCCATCAGCAGACGCGCCTCGGGATCGCGCGGCGCGAGCGCGATGGCGGTCGCGCTGAACGAGAGCGCCTCTTCGGCCCGCTGGTCGCGCAGGGCTTCGCGCGCATCGTTGAGCAGCGTAGCGAGTTCGGCGGGCTCACTGCGAAGCGTGGCCAGCGGCGCGGGCTCACGCACGACGATCACCCCGGTGGCGACGAGACCGAAGGCGATCTTGGCCACGTCGAAGTCGCTGCGCCCCAGGCTCGCGGCCACGGCGCGCAGGTCGCGCTCGCCATCGATGGCGGCGAGCACCTCCCACTCGTGCGGGAGCAGGTCGAGCGACGAGGGATGTTCGGCGTCGGGCGGCGCAAGCGACGGCACCACGCCGACGTGGGCGATGCGCTGCTGGATGTGCGCCCACTCGTCGATACGGCGCGCCCCCTCCATCAGCAACGCCTCGGTCGTGACGGTGGTCGTGGCATCGACCGACATCCCGTCGAGGTCGACCTCGGCAAACGAGAAGAACCCCTCCTGCCACGACATCAGCTCGAAGACGACCGCCTCGACCTGGCGGCGCACCTGGCGGTCCAGCTCGCGCTGCGAGAGGCCACCCTGTGCGACGAGGATCTCGCCCAGCCGCCGAGTCTCGCCCGGTTCCTGTTGCGTCGCGCGTGCCTTCTCCAGCGTCGCCTCGTCCACCTTGGCCGCGCGCACGAGGATGGCGCCTAACGGGTGCGGGTTCGAGCGCACGGTCGCCGAGACCACGCGTCCGTCCTTGAAGTAGACCGTCCCTTCGTTGTCGCGCAGCGCCGAGGTCACGCGCAGCCGCCCGGTCTTCCGGCTCAAGTCGAGCAGCTGGAAGACATCGTGGATGCCCAACTCGCGGAGCGGTCCCTCAATGGCCATGAGGGCTCCCGGCGTCGTCGCGCTGCGGACGCCCGACGAAGATGCGGCGCAGGTCCTGCGCCGTCCGCGTGTCGCGCCGGGCGCGTCGCGCGAACGGGCTCGCCGGTTCGAGGTCGCCCACGCGATCCCACTGCGCGATCGCCTCGTCATACCGATGCGCTTCGGCGAGGAGGACACCGCTGAAGTAGAGCGCCGCCACATGATCGGCGTCGAAGCGCAGCACGCGCGTGAAGGCGAACCGTGCATCATCGCGGCGCCCGGCCAGGAAGAGCGACTCGCCCAACGACGCCAGGGCGTCGAGATGATACGGATCGCTCTCGAGGAAGGTGGCGAGCAGTTCGACGGTCTCGAGGGCACGCCCGGTCTCGCGACGCAACGCAGCGAGCGCGAGCGCCGCGTCGGCGTACGTAGGGACGCTCACGAGCGCCGCCTCGAGCTCGCGCTCGGCGTCGTCGAACAGGCCGGCGACACGCAGCAGATCCGCCAGCTGCACACGGCAGGCGGCAAAGTCCTCGTCGAGTGCGATCGCGTGGCGATACGATTCGATGGCCAGGAGGTCGTCGCCCATGGCGTGCGCCACGCGCCCGATGGCCTGCAGGACGTCCGGCCGCATCGGCGCGAGGCGTCGCGCGCGCGCCAGCACGTCCTGGGCCGCCGCACCGTCCGCCGTCTCGGCGTACACCTCGCCCACGCACAGCAACGCGTCGACGTCGTCGCCGCGCTCCGCCTCGACCCACCGTGCCACCTCGAGCGCCTCCTCGTAGCGACGCAGCATCACCAGGGCACGCAGCTCGCCCACCGCCGCCTGGGCCAGCGCGGGTGTCATCGCGCGCGCCTCGCGAAAACGCTCCAGCGCCTCACCGGCCACGCCGTGGGCCAGGAAGACGTCGCCTAACGCCACCAGCCCCAGGTCGCGTGGCGCCCCGTCGGCCATGGCCCGGCGCAGCTCGGTGCACGACCGCTCGAGATCCCCCTCGGCGGCCAGGGCGAGACCCGCCGAGAACGGGGTGCTGCCACGCGGCCCCCCCAGCGACGACGCCGACGGCGCGATCTCGTCGAAGAGCTGTTCCAGCGCCTGCGGTTCGAAGGCGAAGTCCTCCACCGCCCCATCGCGACGGTCACCCGCCATGTCGGGCGCCACCTCGAGCAGCGGATCCTCGAATTCGAGGTCGACGGCGAGCTCGAACTTCTGCGGCGTGTAGTACGGGTCGATCTCCAGGGCGCGCTTGGTCTCGCGCAGCGAGCCGGCGAAGTCGCCGAGGTTCGAGAGGGCGAAGCTGAGGTTGTAGTGGGCCTCGGCGTAGCCGGCGCGCACTTCGACCGCCCGCGCGAACGCGTTGCGCGCATCCTCAAACTTGCGCAGGTGCGCCAGCACGAGCCCCACGCCGTTCCACGCGACGGGATGGTCGGGGACGAGGCGCAGCACCTGTCGGTACGCCTCGAGGCATCGCTGGTGCTCGTTCTGTCGGAACAGCAACAACGCGAGGTTGAGGCGTCCCTTGATGAAGCCGGGCTCGTCCTGCAGGGCGCGACGGAAGGCGTCGAAGGCGCGGTCGGGGCGCCCGGCGTGGAAGTGCGCCACGCCGAGGTTGTTGAGCGCGAGCACGTAGTGCCCGTCGGCCGCAATGGCGCGCTCGTAGCTGGCCGCCGCGTCGGCGTGCCGTCCGTCCTGGTGCAGGGCGATGCCGCGCTCGTTCCACAGCTTGGGCGAGTGCGGATGCTCTTGCAACAGGCGATCGTAGAGCTGCACCGCGGCCGCCGACTCCTTGCGCAGCAGGTGCACCTCGGCCATCGCCTGCAGGACCAGGATGCGATCCTCGCCGCGGTCCATCGCCAGCCGGTACTCGCGCAGCGCTTCCGCCAGGTACCCCTTCTGCCGGAAGGCGAGGCCGAGGTTGAAGTGCGCGAGCTGCCCATCCTCGGCCACTCGCATCTGGTCGGGGAGCCCGCGTGCCTCGCGCGCCTCGCGCACGCGCTCGTACGAGCGGGCGTCGAAGCGTTCGAGCGAGAGGTTGGCGTGCGCCTTGCCCAGCGAGGGATTCAGCTGCAAGGCACGCTGGCTCGCCTCGCGTGCCTCCTGGTGCCGCCCCAGGTCGCCCAGCACGAAGGCCAGGAGATACAGCGCATCGGCATCGTCCGGTGCGAGCTCGACCGCACGTTGCAGGTGGCGGAGCGCCTCCTCGTTGAGCCCGCGATGATACGCCGTCTGCCCCAAGTGGAAGTGGAGCACCGCGCGCTCGGGTGCCAGCTCCACCGCGTGCTGCAGCCAGCGCTCGGCGTGCTCGGCGTCGCCACCGGCATTCTCGGCGAGCGCCAGATGCAACATCGCATCCACGTCCTCGGGATCGTCGCGGAGCAACGTGCCGAACGCGTCGGCGGCCTGGCGCGTATCGCCGAGCAGCGCGTAGGTGCGTCCGAGTTCCCATCGGGCCGCGCGATCGCGCGGGTGCGACCGCAGCCGCTCGCGCAGCTCCTGCACGCGGGCGTCGTAGTACCCCGAGTTGAAGTAGGCGATCTCCAGGTTGCGCTGCGCGATCGTCATGCGCGGGTCGAGTTCGAGCGCGCGCGTGAACTGGGCCACCGCCTCGGCGGTCATCCCCTTGTTGAAGTACAACACGCCGAGGTTGTTGTGCGCGCCCGCGTCACCGGCATCAATCCGGTGCGCGAACGACCGCAGGACCTCGCGATCGCGATCCGAGGAGAGCACCACCGTCATCCGGTCAGCCCAGGCGCACCGCTCGCAGGATGGCGCGCAGCGACGGCATGTCGGGGAGCAGGAGGAAATAGCCGCGCAGGTGCTCGTTGGCCTCCTGCATGAAGAACTCGGTCTCCACGCAGAAGACGAGGTCACGATCGGACCCGAACTGCAGGTAGGCCGTCGTCAGCACGGCCCGCGACATGTCGATGGCCAGCGACGGCGGCGAGGGAAGGAGGAGGAGTCCCATGAACTCGCTCAGCGCGTTCATGTACGCCCCGCTCAGGATGTTGCCCGCCTCCTTGATCGCCGACTGCTCCAGCTCCGTGAGCTCCCCCGCGCCCGCGTGCGGACGGCGCAGCAGCAGCTCCCCGAGGCGGATGGCCGTGGGCTTCGGGAAGACCAGGAGCGTCCGCCCGGTCAGGTCGCCCAGCATGTTCATCAGCACCGCGGCCACCGGCTCGTCAGGCGCGGCGATGGACGGGGGGACTTCCTCCAGCGGCGTGATGTTGATCGTCGGGACCGCGATCATGATCGTCTGCCCTGTCATCTGCGACAGCGCGGTGGCCGCGTGCCCGGCGCCGATGTTGGCGACTTCGCGCAGGGCATCCAGCTGCATTGGCTTGAGACTCAGCAGATCAACCATGACTCGCTCCCGTCCGACGTTATCCTGCGTTAGAGCAGGCTACTCACTTCGAGAATGAGCGCCGCCGACCCGTCGCCCGTGATCGTGGCGCCGTTGAAGCACGATGCCGCGCCGCGCACGGCGTCGAACGGCTTCACGACGATTTCTTCCTGCCCCAGCAGCTGGTCCACCACCAACCCCGCCCGGCGCTCGGCCAGCTCGAGCAGCACCACGTGCGACGCCGACGCGTCGCGCCCCGTGGCCTGACCGGGGAGCCCGACGACGTCGCGCAGATGGAGCAGCGGGAGAACCTCCTCACGTATGACGATCACCTCGCGCCCGCGTACCGATCGCACCACCCCGCGGGAGAGCTGGAGCGTCTCGGTGACGTGGGTCAACGGAAGGGCGTATGATTCGTCCCCAACCCGGGCCAGGAGGGCCGGGATCACCGCCAGGGTGACCGGGAGGCGCAGGGAGAAGGCGGTCCCCGCCCCTTCGAACGACTTGAGGTCGACCATCCCTCCAAGCGCGCGGACGCGCGACAGGACGGCGTCGATCCCCACGCCACGTCCCGACAGCTCGGTCACCCGGTCGGCGGTCGAGAAGCCGGCGCGCGAGATGACGCGCAGGATCTCCTCGTCCTCCAGCGCGTCGCGCTCCTCGTCCACCAGCCCCATCGCCTTCGCCTTCGCCAGCACCTTGGCCCGGTTGACGCCGCGGCCATCGTCGCGCACGCGGATCACCACGGCGCTGCGTTCGCGCGTGGCGCTGAGCGTCAGGCGGCCCGCGGCGGGCTTGCCGGCGGCCAGGCGCGCGTCGGGGGCCTCGATGCCGTGATCGATCGCGTTGCGCAGCAGGTGCACCAGCGGGTCGGCGACCTGCTCGAGCAGCGAGCGATCGAGCTCGATCTCGCGCCCCTCGATCACGAACTCGACGTCCTTGCCCAACGCGCGGGCCGCATCGCGCACGACGCGCGGAAAGCGGTCGAAGACCTGCCAGACCGGGACCATGCGCCCTCCCAGCACCCCATCCTGCAGCTCGCCGATGAGGCGTGAGGCCTCGGCGACCGCCTCGTCGAGCACGGGGTCGTCGTGCGTGGCGGCGCGCTGCGCCAGGCGCCCGCGCACGATCATCAGCTCGCCGACCAGCGTCATCAGGTGGTCCAGGCGACGCAGGTCGATGCGCACGTAGCGCTGGAGCGGCGCCTTGAGCACCTCGCTCCCCCAGGTCGCCGCGAACTGTGCCTCCGCTTCCGAGCGCGGAACAGCGGCACGCTCGGCGGGGGCACCTTCCGACGAGGACCGCTCGCGCAGGGGCGCGTCGCGCACCACCCGCGCCTCGTGCACGAAGCCCGCGGCACGCAGCGCCGCCACCACCGACGCGTCGTCGGCGTCGCACACCAGGCGCATGGCGAAGCACCCGTCGAAGTCGTCGCCGAGCATCGAGGCCTCGTCAGGCACCACGGTGGTCACCGCGCCTAACGCCCGGGCGCGCGCCACCACGAGCTGCGCGCGTGCCCCGGGGAGGATCGTCCCCGGCTCGAGGGTGACGTGCACCGCGATGCCGTCGCCCGGCGGGAGCGTCCGGCTGGCGTCCGCGGCGCGAGCCAGAGGCCCCGCGCCGCGCTCGCGCCCTTGCAGCCGCTCCACCAGCGAGGTGACGTCGAGCGCCGACTCCTGCGCCGTAGCGGAGGCCTCGACGGCATGTTCCAGCGCGTCAGCCGCATCGAACAGGAGCGTCACGTGCTCCCCTTCCAGCGCCTGCTCTCCCGCGCGCACGCGCGACAACAGGGTCTCCATCGCGTGGGAGAGCGAGCCAACGGCGGCGTAGCCCATCACGCCGCTCATCCCCTTCACCGTGTGCACGGCGCGGAAGATCGCGTCCACCGAATCGCGCCCCGCCCCCGTCGCGGCCTCCGCGGGGGCGTGCTCCAGCGCAATCAGCGCCTGATTGATGACGACGAGATGGTCGCGCGCCTCGGTGAGGAAGAGCTCGCGATACCGGGCGGAGTCCATGCGCGCGCTCCCGAGGTGCTGACGCGCGACGTCAGCCGAGGACGCGCTGCACCGCCTCCAGCACGCGCGACGGCTGGAAGGGCTTCACCACGAAGTCCTTCGCCCCAGCCTGAATGGCCTCGACGACCAGCGCCTGCTGCCCCATCGCGCTGCACATCAGGACCTTGGCCCCCGGATCGTTGCGGGTGATCTCACGCACCGCGTCGATCCCGCCCATGTCGGGCATCACGATGTCCATCGTGACCAGGTCGGGGCGCAACTCGCGGTAGCGATCGACCGCCTGAGCCCCCGTTTCCGCCTCGCCCACCACGTCGAATCCCGCCTGCTGCAGGATGTCGCTCAGCATGGTGCGCATGAAGATCGCGTCGTCGCAGATCAGTACCGTGTGGCTCACGCTCGTGTCTCCCCGGAGAGGCGTTCGCAGCCGCCTGCGCGGCACGCGCCACCCCTAGGCGAGCGTCTGCCGCGCGAGCTCCTGCAGGTCCACGGCAAGGACGATTCGGTCGCCAAAATGTCCCATTCCCACGAGCGACTTGTCAGCGGGCTCCACGGTGGCCGCCACGAAGTCCGCGGCCGAGTACGCCTGCACGTCCAGCACGTCGTCGACGAGCAGCCCAAGAGTGCGTGATTCGGTGACGGCGATCACCACCGACGGATCGTCGCCCACCGATTTGCCACGCCCGAATCGTGTCGCCAGGTCGACCACCGTCACCAGCGTGCCGCGCACGTTGAGCAGCCCTCGTACCGACGCCGGGGCCCCGGGAAGCCGAGTGATCTGGCGCGCCGGGACGATCTCGCGCACCTGCGCCTGCGGCACGGCGAAGAGCGCGCCCGCCCCTTCGACGATCACGTACGACTGGCTCACGCCCCGACCTCCGGCGGCTCGACGTAGAAGTCGTAGCGCTCCAGCGGGTCGCGTTCGTCGCGCAGCGTCGGGTCGTCGGCCACGGTCGCCAGCGATCCTCGCAGGTCGGCGGGGAGCGGCGCCCGCAGGTCCATCGCCTTGCGAGTCATCGGGTGCACGAAGCGCAGCCACGCGGCATGCAGGAAGTGGCGCTTGGGCGCGAGCCCGATGAGCGCTCGCCCGCCGCCGCCACCGTACGTGTCGTCGCCCATGACGGGGTGGCCGATCGAGGCGAGGTGCACGCGAATCTGGTGCGTGCGCCCCGTGTGCAGGTGGGCGCGCAAGAGGTCCCCCGCGTCGAAGCGCGCCAGCCGGCGAAAGGTCGTGCGCGCCGCCTTCCCTCCCTCGACGACCGCCATGCGCTGGCGATCGCGCGGATCGCGCGCGAGTGGCTTGTCGACCGTGCGCTCGTCGGCGTCGAGGTGTCCCCAGATCAGCGCGGCGTAGCGGCGCACCACCCGTCGCTCGGCGATCGCCGACGAGAGCAGGCGATGCACGCGATCGTGCTTGGCGACGAGCAGCAGGCCGGAGGTGTCCTTGTCCAGGCGATGCACGAGCCCGGGGCGCTCGTCGCCCCCCGCCTCCGACAGCTCGCCGCCGCGCCCCACGAGGGCGTTCACCAGCGTTCCCGTCCAGTTGCCCGGGGCCGGATGGACCACCATCCCGGCCGGCTTGTCGATCACCACGAGGTCGTCGTCCTCGTACACGACCACGAGCGGGATGGCCTCGCCAAGGATCTCGCGCGGGGCCGGCGGCGGGACGAACACGTCGACCGATTCGCCGGCAACCGGCTTGTAGGACGCCTTCTCGCGACGCCCGCCCAGCGTGACGTGCCCGTTGGCGATGAGCGTCGCCGCCTGCGTGCGCGACAGTCCGCCGTGCGTGGCTACCAACGAATCGAGGCGAACATCGCTGTTCGCCTCGCAAACAAAGGAAAACCGGGTCCCCTGGGCGAGCGCGCTCACGTGCGCACGCGGGAACTGCCCGACACCGTACGCGCGGCCGTCTCCCGCTCGTCGGTCACGCGTGCCGTCTGCTCGTCCTCCCGCCACAACACGGTCGCCAGCAGGATCGCCCCCACAGAGACCGCCATGTCGGCGACGTTGAACGTGGGCCAGCGCATGTCGCCCACGCCCACGTCGATGAAGTCCACCACCCCGTTCGGCGAGATGATGCGGTCGATCAGGTTGCCGATTGCCCCGGCGGTCACCAGCCCCACCGCCATCACGCGCCACCGGTTGCCATCTTCGGTGGTGCGATACAGGTGATAGAGGATTCCCAGCGCGCCGACGGTGAGCGCGAGGAAGATCCAGCGCGAGTACGGCCCCAGGTGCAACCCGAAGGCGGCCCCCGGGTTGTAGACCAGCGTCCAGCGGAACCACTCGGCGTCGCCGAAGACGGCGCGCGGGACGCCGCGCGGCCACAGCACCGCCTCGGCGACCGACTTGGTGATGCGGTCGGCCACGACCAGCACCACCACGATCGGCCAGTAGGTCAGCGCGTTCCTAAGACTTCTTGGCATCTTCTTCCCGCTGCTTGCACTTGATGCAGTAGCGAGCGTGCGGAAGGGCGTCGAGTCGCTCGAAAGCAATCTCGTCGCCGCACTGGTGGCACTTGCCGAAGGTCTCGGGCGACTTGTACAGGCGACGCAGCGCCTGGTCGATGTGCCAGAGGAACCGCCCTTCCTGGCTCGCGAAGAGGAACGCCTTCTCGCGCTCCATGGCATCGGTCCCCTGATCGGCCATGTGGAACGAGTAGGACGAGAGGTCGCCGTCGGACGACTGGTCCGTGGCGTTGAACACCTCGTCGTACTTCCCCAGCTCCTTGAGGACGCGCTTGCGCTCGTCGAGCAGGCGCTTCTCGAAGTGCTGCAGGTGCTTCTTGCTCATCGGCTTCGGCTTCTTGGGAGCCGCCGCACCACTCGCGCCACTGGTCGATGCCATCGTTATTCGTCCCTGGTCAGGGCGACGTGCACGGAGAGTCCGTCGATCTCCACGGCGTGCGTCGCTTGTTCGGCCACCACCTCGTCACGTCCGACCGTGACGTCCCGGGCAAGCACCTCGCCCGCGATCCAGTCCTTGTACTCCGCAACCGCCTCCTCGATCTCGCCGGCCCCCCAGATCCAGAGCCGGATGCGATCGGAGACGGCCAGGCCGGTCTCCTTGCGTAGCCGCTGGACGCGACTCACCACCTCGCGCGACAGCCCCTCCCGCTTCAGGGCCGGGGTCAGCGCGGGATCGATCGCCGCGAAGCGTCCCAGGGCCTCCTTTACCACCAGCGCCCCCGACGCCCGCCGCAGGATCGTGAGATCCTCGCCATCGAGCGTATGGGTCTCGCCTTCCACGGTGAGCGCCAGCGGCTCGCCATGTTCGAACGCCCGCAGGTGCTCGCTGGCCAACGACTGCACCGCCTTGGCCGCCAGTGGCGTCGCCTTGCCGAACTTCTTGCCTAACGACCTGAAGTTCGGCTTGGCCTCCAGCGTCACCAGGTCGTCGGCCGAGGTGGCGAGGGCCACCGCCTTCACGTTCAACTCCGACTGCAGGAGCGCCAGGAGCGGTTCCACGTCGCCCACCGCCTCGCGCGGCACCACGCACACGACCCGCGACAGCGGCTTGCGGACGTTGACCCCCGCCTCTTCGCGCGCCGCACGCCCCAGCGTCGCCAGCTCCCGCACCTCGACCATCCCGCGCTCGAGCCCCAGGTCGCGACCCGTCGCCGCTCCCGACTCCCGCACGTAACGGGCGAGGTGCACGGAAGTTCCCGTGAGCTCGCGATGCATCCAATCCGTGACGAACGGCGCGATCGGCGCCAGCAAGCGCGTCGTGACCACGAGGCACTCATGCAGCGTCGCAAAGGCGGCCCGGTTGTCGGCGCCGTCGACGTCGTAGAAGCGGCTCCGCGACTGGCGCACGTACCAGTTGGAGAGATCGTCAACGACAAAGGTCATCAGGGCGCGGGCCGCGGTCGTGGAATCGAAGCCCTGCATCGCCCCCTGCACCGCCTCCTCCACCGCCGCCAGGCGGGAGAGGATCCAGCGATCGAGCACCGGACGATCGGCCACCGCCGGGTCCTGCGCGGACGGCGCCCAACCGAAGTTGGCATACAGCGCGAAGATCCCGCTGTACACGTTCTTGAGCGTGACCAGGAAGCGCGCAGCCGTGTCGCGGACGGCGTCGACATCGAACTGCTTCGGCGTGCCGAGCTGGCTCGACGCGATGAGGAAGAGGCGCACCGCATCGGCACCATGCGAGGCGATCACCTCCCACGGATTGACCACGTTGCCGCGCGTCTTGGACATCTTGACGCCGTTCTTGTCGAGCACGAGGTCGTTGACGACCACCGCGCGATACGGCGCGGCCAGCGCCGCGCTTCCTGCGCCTGCGGCCTCCGGTCGCCCAGTGCGCGCGTTGTTAGGCAGCGCGTCGCCCAACCCCGTGGCGATCGCCAGCAGCGAGTAGAACCACCCGCGCGTCTGGTCGAGTCCCTCGGCGATGAAGTCGGCCGGATACTGCTGCGCCGTGCGCTCCTGATTCTCGAACGGGTAGTGCCACTGCGCGAACGGCATCGATCCCGAATCGAACCAGGCGTCGATCACCGCCGGCACGCGACGCATCGTCCCCGTCCCCGACTTGGCGGGCCACGTGTACGCGTCGATGAACGGCTTGTGCGGATCGAAGTCGGTGCCGAGCGTCGTCCCGCTCTTCTCGGCGAGCTCGGCGTACGACCCCACCACCTCGATCTCGTCGGGATCCTCGTCGTTCACCCAGACGGGGAGCGGCGTCCCCCAATAGCGATCACGCGAGACGGCCCAGTCGATGTTGTTCTTGAGCCACTCGCCAAATCGCCCTTCGCCCACCTCGCGCGGATGCCAGTCCATCGCTGCGTTGCGGGCCAGCATGTCGTCCTTGAACGCCGTCGTGCGGATGAACCACGACTCGCGGGCGTAGTACAGCAACGGCGTCTTGCAGCGCCAGCAATGCGGATACGCGTGGAGCAGCTTCCCCACCTTCCACAGCGTGTCCTGTTCCTTGAGCACCTCGACGATGCGGGCGTCGGCGTCCTTGACCCACATCCCCCCAACGACGGGAAGCTCATCGCCAAAGCGGCCGCGCGCATTCACCGGCTGCAGCATCACGAGGCCGTGCTTCTGCCCCATGGCGTAGTCGTCGGCGCCGAAGGCCGGCGCCATGTGCACGATCCCGCTGCCGTCCTCGGCCGAGACGAAGTCGGCGGTCACGATCACCTCGTGACGCCCAGTCCCCTCGCCGTACGGGACCCAATCGAGCGGACGCCGGTAGCGCTTCCCCTCGAGGTCGCGTCCCGTGAGGCGCTGTACGACGTCCCAGCGATCGGTGTAGTCGTCGCCGAGCACCGCCATCGCCCGCGCCGCCGCCAGGATGATCGTCCAGTCGGCGCCGGTCTTCTTGCGCAGCTCGACGTACTCGAGATCGGGATGCACCGCCAACGCCACGTTGGACACCAGCGTCCACGGCGTCGTCGTCCAGACGATGAGCCGGCGGCGCCCCTCGTCTTCCCGTCTTCCCGTCTTCCCATCGTCCACGAGATCGAGCGCGATGAACAGCGACGGGTCCTCGACATCCTCGTATCCCTGCGCCACCTCATGCGACGAGAGCGCCGTCCCGCACCGCGAGCAATACGGCAGGATCTTGTGCCCGCGATAGAGCAGCCCCTTCTCGTACAGCGTCTTGAGCGCCCACCACTCGCTCTCGATGTAGTTGTTCGTGTACGTGACGTACGGATCGTCGTAATCCATCCAGTTCGCCACGCGCTCGACGAGCCGCTCCCAATCCTTGCGGTAGGTCCAGACGCTCTCGCGGCACTTGGCGTTGAAGGCCTCGACGCCGTACGCCTCGATGTCCGGCTTCCCCGTCAGCCCCAACGCCTTCTCCACCTCGATCTCGACCGGGAGGCCGTGCGTGTCCCACCCGGCCTTGCGGTCCACGAGGTGCCCGGTCATCGTGCGATGGCGGCAAAAGAGGTCCTTCACCGTGCGCGCGAAGACGTGATGGATCCCCGGACGACCGTTCGCCGTCGGGGGGCCATCGTAGAAGACAAACGCCGGACTGCCGGCCCGCTCGAGAAGCGTTCGCTCGAACAGCCGTTCGTGGCGCCACGTCGCCAGGAGTTCCTGCTCCAGCTCGTCCGCCGGGCGGTCGGCCGGCAACAGTTGGTAACGGCCGTCGCTCACGTCCGCTCCAGCACGCCGGTGATGAGCGACGTCAGGTGCGGCTCGGCTCGCGCCGCCACGCCGATGATCGTGTCCAGTGACGCAGGCTCCAACGCGTCCGGCAGGCACAAGTCGGTGATGATGGAGACGCCGAGCACGCGCATCCCGCCGTGCACGGCGACGATCACCTCCGGTACCGTCGACATCCCCACCACGTCGGCCCCCATCGCCCGCAGCATCCGGTACTCGGCGCGCGTCTCGAGGTTGGGACCAGTCACGGCGACGTACACCCCCTCCCGCAGGGTGATGCCCTGGCGCCGTGCCTCGGCGCGCGCCAACTCCCGCAGCGCCGGATCGTACGGCTGCGACATGTCGGGGAATCGTGGCCCCAGGCGATCGTCGTTGCGCCCGAGCAACGGGTTGTCCCCCAGCAGGTTGATGTGGTCGGCGATGAGCATCAGGTCGCCCGCCTCCCACAGGGGGTGCATCCCGCCACACGCGTTGGACACGACGAGCGTGCGCGCGCCTAACGCACGCAGGACGCGCACCGGGAACGTCACCTGCTGGAGCGAATAGCCCTCATACCGGTGAAAGCGACCCTGCATCGCGATGACCGACTGGCCGGCCAGCGTCCCGCACAGCAACCGTCCGGCGTGCGACTCGACCGTCGACAGCGGAAAGCCGGGGATGTCGCCGTACTCGATGGACTGCTCCACCTCGATGGCCTTGGCCAGCCCCCCCAGCCCCGTGCCTAACACGATCGCCACGTCCGGCGTGCGGGTGAACCGCCCGCGCACTGCGGCCGCCGCCGCTTCAATCGCGTCCCAGGAATGCCCGATATCTGTCGTCACTCGTGTGCTCGTCTGCTCGTCGGTTACTCTTTCACCACGGAGTCGAGCCACTCGGGCTGCTCCATCGCCGCTGCCGGTGCCGCTGGCGCCGCCTCGCGGCGCACCGGGGTCATCGACGCCGCACTCGCCTCGGCCGCTTCGATGTCCGACAGCTGCCGCTCCACCATCGTGCGAAGCTGCGAGAGGTAACTGCGACGCTGGCGCACCAGCGCCTCGAGTTCCCCCTGCACCTGCCGCGCATCGTTGGCCGCCCCCGCCACGATCCGTTCGGCCTCGGCGCGTGCCTCGCGCAGGATGAGCTGCGCTTCGCGCTCGGCCTGTTCGCGCACTTCGGCTCGCAGCTGCTGGGCCGAGATCAGCGCCTCGTTGATCGCCTTGTCACGCTCGCGAAAGGCCCGCAGCTGCTCGTGAAAGCCCTGCGCCTTCCCTTCCAGGGCCTGGCACTGCTTCACCAGACGCTCCACTTCGTTGGCCGCCTGCTCGCGAAACTGGTCGACACGCGCGCGATCGTAGCCGCGCAGCGCGCTGCCGAAGTCGTAGCGCCGGATATCGAGCGGAGTCAGGTGGAATGATTCGTCGGCCATGGCGTGCGCTCTCCAAACAGGATCGTGCCGAGGCGGACCATCGTCGCGCCTTCTTCGACCGCAACCTCAAAGTCGTTCGACATCCCCATCGACAGCTCATGCGCAGGGTGACCGGCGTCGCGCAGGACATCACGCGCGGCTCGCGCTCCTGCGAACGTGGCGCGCAATACGGCCTCGTCCGCATCGAACGGGGCCATCGTCATCACCCCCGCGACCTCCAATCCGTCAAGCGCGCGCAGCCGCACCGCCTCCGACGCCAACTCGGAGAATGCGAAGCCACCCTTGCTCTCCTCGCCCGACACGTTCATCTGCACCAGCACCCGGAGGTGCGCGCCGGCCCTGACCGCCACGTCGTGCAGCGCGTCGGCGAGACGCGCACTGTCCATCGAGTGCACGAGCGCGAAGCGCGTGGTGTGCTTCGCCTTGTTGCGCTGCAAGTGCCCGATGAGATGCCAATCTACCGGGACCGAGACCTGATCCATCTTGCCGAGCGCTTCCTGCACCTTGTTCTCACCAACCGACCGAAGCCCGCACGCCCACGCCGCCACCACCGCGTCGGCACCGTGCGTCTTGGTCACGGCGATGATTTCCACCCGCTGACCGTGTCCACCACGTGCCGCCGCGGCCGCGATGCGCCCCTGAACCTCACGGAGTCGATCCGCCAGCCCTTGAAAAGGCATAACATGATAAACTATCGGAAGTTACAGGCCGATTCAAGTAAACGCCGTGCCCCCGAATCCCCTGCGCGAACGTAGCGCAGCGCCACCGCAGGGCACTGCAACAGCCGCTGAACGTAGCGCCCCGCAGGGTCGCGGGCCGAGGGGAGATGACCATCGCCGGCGAGCGCGCCGGCGCGCGACAACGCCGCTCGAGCAACCGACACCGAATCCACGAGAGGCCCCGCACTCGCCGCGCCTCCGCCGAGCCGGGAGTACGCCATTCCCTCGAGTCGCCACCCCTCTCCGGGCGCCACGGCGTCCCGGTCGTCTGGTTCGACGGACACCGCGACCATGAGCGGACGCCCGTCACGCCGGGCCGCAGCCCCGATCGCCGCCAAGGTCGCCGGGAGCCCTTGCCATCGTTCGACCACGTCGGCCGGGAGGAGCGCGTGCCGGCGCGCGAGTTCGGCGCGATACCAGCCGGCCCCAAGCAACGGAATCGTCACCGCCGTCACGTCGGTTCGCAGCGCCTCCACCTCCTGCGCGTACCACAGCGGGAACGAGTCGTTGTCACCGGCCACGACCAGCACCGCCTTGGCGGGAAGTGGACGGAGCAGCGCGTGCGCGAAGTCGCCCGCCAACGTGTCATCCGGTACGCGCCGTCGGTCGACCCCCCTCCAGTTGAGCGCGATCGGGGCGACCGCCAGCAGCATCACGATCTCGCGCATCCCCCGCGGAAGGCGATCCCGGAGTGCCACGATCCCGCAGCCGCACCAAAGCCCGGCCACGAGAAAAGCCAGCGCGAAGAAGTAGTCGCGCTCGCGCGCCTCGCGAAGCGCATCCACCGGGAGCACCCCCCATCCGAACGACGGCCCGGCCCGCAGGTTCAGCACGGTCACGACCCCCAGGGTCGCGCAGAGCAATAGCAGCCCCATCGCCTTCCAACTCCGCCGATCGACACGGGAGTGCCAGACGCTGCCCGCGATGCCCAACGCGGCGAACACGAGGGTGATCGGTGTGCGCCATGGTGAGGGCCCCGGCGCGTCGCTCAGCCCGAGCGCCACCTGCCAGTCGGCGTACTGCACGACGTTCCCCAGCTGCAACCAGAGCGGAGCGCGACGAGGCCAGAGCGGCGGGACGTCGTACTGACGCCGGGCCACGATGTCCACGAGCGACGTCCACGTCGTGGGAAAGCCGGCGTTCACGGCCGGGTCGTGGCGCGCCCGCACGAGCATCACCACCACGAAGGAGGCGCCCAGCATCGTGACCAGGAGCGACAGCCAGGCGGCGCGCCGCGAGCGCGTCCCGTCCTGTCCGTCAGGCGCAACGCTGGCGACCAGGGCCAACATGCCGCCCGCCAGCAGCGGGAGCGCCGATACGGTCCCCAACCCGACGGCGACGCACCAGGCCGCCGCGGGGGCCAGGGCGGCGCGGACAGACATGGCGCCGCTGCGATCGCTCGACGCCAGCAAGATCACGGCGGGGCCGGCGACGAGGACGCTGATGTGCAACGGCACCGCGAGGCCGAAGAGGAAGGCGATGAGGACACGATGTCGCACGCTCCATCGGGTCCCGGCGACGTCGGCCGCCACGAGGGCGAGCGCCACCGCGAGCGTGGCCAAGGCGTAGACCTCGGTCTCCGTCGCGCTCTGCCACACGGCCGCCATGCCACCGCCCACGAGCGCCCCGGCCACGCCCACGAGGGCGCGCCCCGTCCAGCGCGTGAACAACCAGGCGAAACAGCCTGCCGACGTGGCGGTGGCGACGGCCGACGCCAGGTTGACGGCGACGGCGAACGGAAGCCACCCGAAGGCCTGCGCCCACGCGTTGGACGCGTAGACAAACAGTGGAGTGCCGGGTGGGTGCGGGACCCCGAGGGCGTGGATGGCGGCGAGGAATTCGCCGCTGTCCCACAGCGTGACCGACGGGGCGAGCGTGGCGACGTAGACAACGAGAAGGGCGCCCCCGCTGATCGCGGCGGCGCCCAGGGCTGGCATCGGAACGCGCGGGCGCGTCGTTATGCCGGGCTGATCTCAGGTCCGCCCAGCAGCGGCGGAGCGGACGGCTTGGGCTGCGCCATGGGAATCGGCGCGACCTGGACCGGCGGCAACGACGACGGCGGCAGCGGCGCACGCGGCGGGAGCTTCTCGCCACGCACAAGGAACTCGAAGTCCTCGCGCGTGAGCGTCTCGCGCTCGAGCAGCATGGCGGCGACGGCGTCGAGCAGCGCGCGGTGCTCCGTGAGCGTCTGCGTGGCGCGGCTGAACGCGTCGTCGATGACCTTCTTCACCTCGGAATCGACGAGCTGCGCGGTCTTCTCGGAGACCTCGCGGCGGCTCATGAGCTGCTGCCCGAGGAAGACTTCCTGCTCGTTATCGCCCACGAGAATGGGGCCGATGGCGTCGGAGAGTCCCCACTGGGTGACGTAGCGCCGAGCGATCGCCGTCGCCTGCTGAATGTCGCTCGCTGCCCCCGTCGTGACGCGGTCACGCCCGAAGACGATCTCCTCGGCCGCACGACCGCCGTACGCCATCACCAGGCGCGCCTCGAGCTGCTCGCGCGTCACCGACACGCGGTCATCCTCGGGGAGCGTGAAGGCCACGCCCAACGCACGCCCACGCGGAACGATCGTCACCTTGTGCAACGGATCGTTCCCCTTGACCATCACGGCGCAGACGGCGTGTCCTGCCTCGTGATACGCCGTCAGGCGCCGTTCCTCTTCCTTCATGACGAGCGACTTGCGCTCGGCACCGAGCATGACCTTGTCCTTCGCCTCTTCGAGGTCGGTCATGTAGATCTTGTCGTGCCCGCGACGTGCCGCGAGCAGCGCGCCTTCGTTCACGAGGTTGGCGAGATCGGCCCCCGCCATCCCCGGCGTGCCGCGCGCCAGCTTGTTGACGTCGACGTCGTCGGCAATCGGCTTGTTGCGCAGGTGCACGCGCAGGATCCCCTCGCGCCCGCGCAGGTCCGGGGCATCGACCACGATCTGTCGGTCGAAGCGGCCGGGACGCAGCAGCGCCGGGTCGAGGACGTCGGGGCGATTGGTCGCCGCGATGAGGATCACGCCGTCGTTGGACTCGAAACCATCCATCTCGACGAGGAGCTGGTTGAGCGTCTGCTCGCGCTCGTCGTGCCCGCCACCGAGCCCGGCGCCGCGATGGCGACCCACGGCGTCGATTTCGTCAATGAAGATGATGCACGGAGCGTGCGCCTTGCCCTGTTCGAACAGGTCACGCACGCGCGAGGCACCAACGCCGACGAACATCTCGACGAAGTCAGAGCCCGACATGGAGAAGAACGGACGCCCGGCCTCGCCAGCCACCGCCTTGGCGAGCAGCGTCTTGCCGGTTCCCGGCGGCCCGATGAGGAGCGCACCCTTCGGGAGACGTCCCCCGAGCTTGGTGAACTTCTGCGGATCCTTCAGGAACTCGATGATTTCTTGCAGCTCGACCTTGGCTTCGTCGCACCCCGACACGTCGGCGAAGGTCACCTTCGGCGTGTCGCCGGTGAGGAGCTTCGCCTTCGACTTGCCGAACGAGAAGGCCTTCGCGCCGCCGGCCTGAATCTGCCGGAAGAGGAAGATCCAGATCCCGATGAGCACGAAGTACGGGAGGAAATTCAGCAAGAAGGTCCCCACCGACGGCCGCGCTTCCTGCGCGTCGATGACCACCTTCTTTTCGCGCAGCGCCGAGACTTCCTCGGGGTTGTCGGTCATGGGGAGCTTGACGGTGAACTTCTTCACCTCGCGCCCCTGGACCATGATGCGCTGCGTGAACTCGCCCGTGACCGTCTGGCCCGCGCGAATCGTGGCCTTGGCGATGTTTCCGCGATCCAACTCGGAGCGATAGTCCGAGTAGTTGATCTGCGTCGCGGGCTCACCCTTCTGGCCTGAGAACTGGATCACCGCGACGGGGATCAGGATCACGAGGATCCAGAACGAGAGCCCCTTCGAAAAGCGGCCCCAATTGAACTGCTTCTTGGGAGGAATCGGCGGCATGTCAGCGGTCCCGGGTTACTGCAAACTCGCAATGTACGGCAAATGCCGGAAGCTCTCGGCGTGATCGAGGCCATATCCCACGAGGAACTCGTGGGGGGCATCGAAGCCCGAGAACTTCGGCGGATACGTCAGGTGCGTGGCAATGTGCTTGTCGAGCAAGGCGCAGACTTCCAGCGAGCGCGGGTGCCGCTCCTGCAGGAGAGCCATCACCCGACTCAGGGTTCGTCCGGAATCAACGATGTCTTCTACTAACAGAATGTGCTTGCCCTCGAGCTCTGTTTCCGGATCATACACCAAACGAACGAATCCGCTCGAAACGGTCTCGTTCCCGTACGACGAGGCGACGAGGAAATCGACCTTGAGCGGGCGGTGAATACAGCGCACCAGGTCGCTCAGGAAGATGAAGCTCCCTTTCAATAACCCAAGGACGAGAAGGTCGCCATCGGGATACGCCGCTGTGATGTCGCGTCCGAGCTCCGCCACACGCGCGGCGATGAGGTCGGCGGGAAAGGCAATGCGCTTGACGGAGCGCCCTTCGAGTCGCGGATCAACTACGGAGGCGTTCACAGATGATGCAGACTCTCGGTCGACCGGACCGAACGGTTGCCGCGAGGCCGCGGCGCACTCCGGGAATCCAGACAATCTCGCCATCTGCTACGATAACAGGCCACCCCTCGCGATCGGCGGCGGCCACCCGCCGGTCGGCGAAGAATCGCTTCACCCGCCTCGGCTGGCTGCCTGACGAGGTCATGCGATCCCCCGCTCTCCACGCGCGCACTTCCAATGAGCCGTCGGCGGGGAGCCACGCGCTCCACGCATCGTGCCGATCGGGCACTCCGCGCTCGTCGCGCTCCTGCAAGCTAGTCATGGCGAGCGGCCGAAAGCGCCAGTCGCCAAAGACGGTTTCCGCGGCGACATCGAGCGCGGCGCTCGCCCCCGCGCGAACCGGGCGACGTCGCAACTCGATGACGTTGTGACGATGCACCGCTTCATACCCGCCGGACAACGGAATTCGCGTTCCCGTGCGCCCGTCGGCGCTGAAGCGCGCGAGGCGTGTCGTTCCGCGCCAATCGAGGACGATCCCCCCCATCTCGGCGAGCGACTGCCAGAGGAGCGCGCGCGCGCCGGGCTCCCACGAGGCGTCGGTGATGCCGCGGGCCACCACGCGTCCCGGCCCCACCTCCTCGACGAGCGGGGCGACGGCGGCGGCGCAGGCGGTACGCAGGGCGGTCGCCCGCCGAGCCAGTGCGAGCATCGCCTCATCGAAGCCGGGGTTCGCCTCCCGCATCGCGGGGAGGAGATCGAGCCGCACGCGATTGCGGAGGTAGGCGCGCTCGCCGTTGCTGGGATCGTCGACCCACGTGAGCCCCACTTCCTGAGCAAAGCCCAGCACGTCGCTTCGCGAGCACTCGAGCAGCGGACGCCGCACCGGTGAGGGGGCGAGGAGGGCGCTGAGGCCGCGGGCCCCACTCCCCCTGAGGGTACGCATCACGATCGTCTCGAGGTGGTCGTCTCGTGTATGGGCCGTCACGACGGTTGCCCCACGCTCGCGCGCCAGGCGGCGCAGAAAGCGCCAGCGGGCGTCGCGCCACGCCGCTTCTCCTTGCAGCGGCGCGTCGGCACGTCCAGCCACGACGGCCAGCCCGTGCGCCTCGGCCGATCGCCTAACGTGCGCCACGGCCGAGGTGGCATGCGCTCCGGTCCCGTGGTCGAAGGTCGCCACCGTCACGCGCTCGCGCAGCGACGCCGCGGGCACCGAGCCCGCGAGCCACTCCCCCACGGCGTGCAACAGCACCATGGAATCGACGCCGCCCGAAACGGCGAGGACCAGCCGGTCGTCGCCCGACAGGAGGGAACCGACCGACGAGCGAATGCGCTCAGTGGCGGACAGCGTGTGGCCTCGGGGGAGACGGGGAGACACGGGCGAGCGACACGTCCGGTGAACGGTGGTCAATGTATCGCCGGCGCGGCGCGCTGTCCGTCGCCCGTCCGGGGGAGCGATGCGTGAAGTCGCCCCCCGAAAGCCGGCACAGGTGGACTGGTGCGCTCCGACACGCCCGACTACTTTTTTCGTCGACTTCGACCTTACAGACCGAGGACGTACCGTGGAGCACTCATCACCGTTTGGCACGCTGTGGGCTGGCCTCGGGCTTGGCGCCTTCTACCTCGCGCTTACCTGGGTCAACATCCTCCTCGGGCATTTCCTGACCCCGCTCTTCCTGATTCCGTTGACCTGGATCCAGGACGCCGCGAAGGGCAAGCAGGGGTAAGGACCCGTTCGACGGGCGCCCGGCGTCCGTGACAAGTCGAGTGTGGGACGAGAGCGCGCCGCTTTCGTCCCATCTTTCGTTTCC
>ERZ795044.843-NODE-843-length-28739-cov-6.847755_pt1 | contig 28739 bp, 24 predicted proteins | sample MGYA00375128_ERZ795044 | MGnify/ENA primary metagenome ERZ795044 (study PRJEB30173, sample SAMN05720213) | anaerobic digester metagenome | isolation source: active sludge of municipal wastewater-treating anaerobic digesters | place: USA | collected 2014-12-22 ...
TAGCATTAAACGGGAAGTTTTTAAAATTTCCGGAAAAGCCGGATAGAGAAAGTGCACTAACCATTGCTGCCCATATGATTAGCCCCCACAGAATACTATTACTGATCTTTTTTTTTCTTTAGCTCTGTCCAGGACGTTTGACGTATGGCAGATTTCAAATTTCTGAATAACAGAAAATAGAAAGCAAGAGTAAGTAGTGGGAATCCGATAGAAGCAAATAGGTACATAGTTTTCGGGTTAGTAAAACTGTAAGACCTTGAATTTACGTGGGAATCTTATGCCTTGTGAGGGACTTGATTATGAAGTTACAAAATTTAAAAATACCAGACCTTAGATTAGTTTTTTTGAAAAAATCCGATACCGCTTACAAACCTTGCCATTAAGTTTTTCACACTCTCCGCGCATAGGTAAGTTATTTTCAAGAATTAAATGACTATCCATAACCTCAATGCCACGATGTATGCATGACTCAATCATAGCTTTACCCATGAATGCACTGATCCCCGTGCCCCGATAACCGTTTTTAATGGCCCCTAACATCAGGTTAAGTTGTTTGCTTTTTTTCATTGCATTCAGAATATAGATAAATCCAAAAGGAAAAATTCTTCCCTTCGCTTTCTGGATTCCTGCACTCATGTCGGGTATACCAACCACAAACGCTACCACGGTGTTGTCTTTGTCAAGCACTACCTTAACAAATTCAGGATCAAGCACCGGCAGATATTGGTTGGCAAATTTTTTCATTTCTTCCTCACTCATAGGTGCAAAACCAAACAAGGGCGCATAGGTCTCGTTTACGAGTTGCAGAACCGGGACGATGTAGGGCTTTATCTGGTGTTTGGATCGGAACTCTCTTAATTTTAGATTCTGATTCCTGCTGATTCGCTGATGAATACGTTCATACAACTCAGGAATTTTTCTGGAGATGCTCATCTGATAGGAAACACAATCAACTTCTTTGGCATATCCTTCGTTTACTAAAAGCTCGGGCAGGTAGGTCGGATTGGCCGGTGTTGCAAGTACTGGCAGAAAGTTAAATCCTTCAATTTGCAATCCTTGTGGGTCCTTATCTGAAAAGCCAAACGGACCGATCAGCTTATTCATGCCTTTGTCTAACGCCCATTGTTCAATAAATTCGATCAATGCATGCGCTACCCCCTGGTTGTTGATACAATCCAGATTGAAGAAGCGTCCGGTCTTTTCCTGATGCAACTGATTATAAGGGTGATGAATGATACCCATGATCCGGCCCACCGCTTGACCATCCATTATTGCAAGCACGCGGACCACATCGCAATGCTGCAGGGTTTTGTTTTTCTTTGGATCATGAAAGGCCCATTCATCATCGTAAAATGGTGGAACCCATCGATCAACAGTTTTATAAATATTTTCACACAGGAAGATATACTGCCGTAAAAGTGCTTTGGTGTTTACCACCTTTAATTCCAGAGCCATGTGGGGCCAAACTTGATAGGGAATACTTTCATGCCATTGTAACTCTATTCACAAAAACACTATTTTTACAACTCGCTCAAGTTAACTCATTTTAATTATTCCGTATGTCAGTGGAAGAGAAAATCACCCGGCCAAAACGACAATTTTTACCCGAAGAGTTTACTATCTCTGACTGGGTTTCCCTAAAGCCTTACTTTGATAACCTACTATCGCGAGAGTTGCAAAATCTTGAATCCTTACGAAAATGGTTATCCGACCGAAGCGAACTTGAGTCGGCCATTAGCGAAGATTTAGGGTGGCGATATATCAAGATGACGTGTTATACAGATAATGAAATCTATACCAAGAGTTACCAGGATTTTATCGAAAACATTCAACCTGCGATTGCTCCGCTAGCCGATCAGCTTAATAAAAAATTAGCAGCCTGTACTTACCTGCAGCAACTGGAAAAGGAGCAAGGCTTCAAAATATTAATCCGTAACCTTAAAAAGGATATTGAATTATTTCGTGAGGAAAATATTCCTCTATACACACAGATCAACACGGAAAGCCAAAAGTATGGACAGCTGTCCGGTGCCATGACCGTTGAGATCGATGGAAAAGAACTAACCTTACAACAAGCCGGAGTAATTTTGCAATCAACGGATCGCGCTAAGCGGGAAGTAGCATATCGAAAAATTGCTGAGCGCAGACTTAAAGATAAGGCAGTACTCGATGAGTTGTTTTCAAAATTAATTTCATTACGACATCAGGTTGCAAAGAATGCGAACTTTGAAACGTTTCGCGATTATATGTTTAAGTCCTACGGAAGGTTTGACTATACGCCTCAGGATTGTTTTCAGTTTCATGATGCCATTGCCAGTGAGGTAGTTCCCATTTTGAATGAGCTTAGTAAAGAAAGAAAGGATAAATTGAACGTGCCCACACTTCGACCTTGGGATAAAGCCGTAGATCCGGAAGGAAGGGAGCCTTTGAAAGCTTTTGAAAATGGTAAAGACCTAACCGAGAAATCAATTGAATCTTTTAAGCGACTTGATCCTTTCCTGGGGCAATGCCTGTCGATTATGAAATCGATGGGACATCTTGATCTTGAATCCCGCAAGGGAAAGGCCCCGGGTGGTTATAATTACCCACTGGCCGAGATTGGAGTGCCGTTCATTTTTATGAATGCAACCTCAACCATGCGCGACATGACAACAATTATGCATGAGGGCGGCCATGCAGTACATAATTTTCTTACTAAAGACTTGCTGCTGGCTGAATTTAAATCTCCACCGATGGAGGTAGCCGAACTGGCATCTATGTCTATGGAGCTAATTTCTATGGATACCTGGGATATTTTCTTTCCAAACGAAGAGGATTTGAAACGCGCCAAACGCGAACAACTTGAAGATATAATTGAAACCCTGCCCTGGGTCGCAACCATTGATCAGTTTCAACACTGGTTGTATGAAAATCCAAATCATTCATCAGCAGATCGAATCCAGCATTGGAATAAAGTCTTCAATCGATTCTCAGATACAGTAACTGATTGGAGCGGTCTTGAGGAGAACCGTGATTACCTGTGGCAACGGCAACTTCACTTGTACGAGGTGCCGTTCTATTATATAGAATATGGCATGGCTCAGCTTGGTGCGATTGCACTTTGGCGTAACTATAAAAGAGATAAACAAAAAGGACTTCAGGGATATATGAACGCCTTGAAACTGGGTAACCTGACTACCATACCTGAAATATACAAGGCAGCAGATATCAGGTTTGATTTTAGCAGGGAGTATATCGAGGAGCTAATGAATTTCGTAAAAGACGAGTTTAGAAAGATCTAATCACGGCATTTATCCAACAAATAGCTTAGTTGAATCGCTTCTTCTCTGGAGAGCGATATTAACTGCTTATCCATATTATTTATGTCGATATCTAACTTTTGGAGAAGATCAAGACCAGTAGAAGAAATACTTACGTTGGAGGCGCGCTTGTCTTCCGGGCATTGGGTCTTAATGGCAAGTTTTTTCCCAATCAAGCGATCGAGTAAGCGTGAAACATCTGAGTTTTTATCAAGCATTCGGCTTTTGATCTCGGCACCCGAGATGCTGTTTGGGTGCTGCCCCCGTAAGATTCTGAGTATGTTGTATTGCTGATTAGTTATGCCGTAGGGTTCAAAAAGTTCTCTCTGTTTGTTCTGAATCCAGTTGGCAGTAAAGAGGAGATTAAGCACCGCCTTCTGATGGGGGCTTTTAAATTTTGATTGTTTGATTTCTTCTTCAATGGTCATAAAAAAAGAGGGGAGTCGTTAAACTCCCCTCAATATAAATAGTATTAATAAATTAGGCTTGCTTGTCTAATTCAATTTTCACAATAATGTTAACATCATCACTTACTACGGCTCCACCGTCTTGTAATTTGTTAGCCCACTTCACACCATAATCCTGACGGTTAATAACACCACTTAGTTTAAAACCAGCTTTAAAGCCACGGCCAGTGTTTATAGTGCCACCATAGGTTACGTCAAAAGTTACATCTTTGGTAACTTCTTTCATGGTGAACTGTCCTTTCAGAACGTACTTACCACCTTGTTTTTCAAGTTTACCCTTGAATTTAATGTCGGTAAATTTTTCAGCATCGAAGAAGTCAGCAGACTTAAGGTGACCATCGCGTCTTTCGCTATCGGTGTCAATAGAAGCTACTTTTGCTGAGAATTCAACATCTGCTCCGCTGAAATCATCAGACTTGCTGATTACTGTACCATCAAAGTCATTGAACTTACCTTCGACATCCGATACCATCATGTGAACTACGCTAAAGCCTACCTTAGAGTGACCCTTGTCAATTTTCCAGCTTGTTTGAGCACTTGCTACTCCGGCCACCAGTAAGAAGGCAACCAATGCGTTCAATTTTTTCATTGTGTTAGTTTTTAAGTTAGTTTTTGTTTGCTGTGCAAGTATAACACCAGTTTCAATAATAGATGTTTAAACATCTATATTTATTGTGTTAAATATTTGTTAATCAGGCAAAAAGAATTTTTAAAATTCTGAACCCTGCTTAAAAAGGGCCTACAAATTCAGCCAATAAGTGAGCTTAAGTACCAATGCCCGGGTTTTGGGCTGTCCAATTTGGAATACCTCGCCATTTTGAAAAGATTCAGCGAAATAGTTATCGGTGTATACGATGAACAAATCTGAGACGGGTTTAAACCGCCATTGAAAACGGCTATTAATATTCAGGTTATTGATTTGGCTATTGTATTGCACGAAAGTGGTCCAGAAAACTTTTCTCGAAAATGTAAAATCAAAACGTGGTCCAACCAGTATAAGATTAGAATCATTGTATGGGTCTGGCAGGCGAATTCGATTGTAACTAAAATTGAGTGAGGTAAATCCCCAGGGTTGATACCGATAGGTTAAAGATCCAGTAAGATTTATTCGACTACCATTAAAATAGCCCCCCGATCGGGTACTCAAATCGAAGGCAAATCGTTTTCTCGCATCCGAGAAGTAACTTGCGATAATCAGATAATTTTGATAGGAAGTATTTTCGTTTAGTTCCGGTCCCCCCGATCCACTAGGGTCAAATGGATCAAATAAATAGGTATACTCCTCTCGTAATCGCATTGTGAACTGAGCAGTATTTTTAAAACGCATCCGATACATGAAATTGTAATCCCAGTCTAAAAATCCATAGATTTGGTTACCAACCATATCGAAATCAAATCCGGGTCCATGGCTCTGAATTTTACCACTGGATGGGTAAAAATTGTACCAGACCGTGGATGCCAACTGTTTAATATCCTGTCTTCTTACAAATCCAACTTCGGGGTTATAGTTAGCTCCTACGCTTCGGGCTAAAACATTGATGTTCCATTTAAGTGTAGCATAGGTCATGGTTGCCCCAAAGGCAAAGGCTGAATCTTTCTTTTCTTCATCAAATGTGTGATGATAAAAAGCTTTACCATTCCATCGGTTATCCTTGGAAAGCAAATTAAAATCTAACCCCGCTGTTCTTGAATAATTATTTGGATTGAAGGTAAAATCACCACCGATTGAATCTTGAAAGGCTTGTTTATTGATTAAGATCATTCCGATGTTTGATCGACTAAATACTTTTTGCTGAAGGGTAGCTACCGTATAGTTGGTTGAGGGTAAATTGATCTCATCATCTTCACCGGCTTGCATGTTTAAGATACCAATCCGGGTGTTGTTATTTATTTTTCCACTTAGGCGAACGCCACCATATATAGGGTTCTGAACATTCTGACCTGTGGATGAATCACGAGCCACCCCAATTCTTCGTGAGAAAAATGGACGGGTACCCTCTAATCCAAAACTGGCAAACAAGTCTGCGTTTTCAAGAAAGAATTGTCTGCGTTCAGGAAAAAAAATTTCGAAACGATCGAGATTGGTAACTTGTTCGTCAACTTCTACTTGCGAAAAATCAGGGTTTACAGTTAAATCAAGATTCAACGCTGGCCCCACTCCAATTTTAGCATCACCCCCCGCCTGCACGTTAGTATTACGCGGGGTTCCTTCTTCAAAATTTTCTTGCGTGTTAGTTGCTACGTAAGGAATAACAGAAATATTTCCACCTGGTTTTTCAAGTGGCTTATCCCAAATTAACTCTTTGTTGAAGGCTAAACTTACAATATCAAAATTTCTAGGAATAGGCGACCAGGTTGAGCGCTCGGCATATTGGCTGTCAATTCGATAGAAATTAATATTCCAGCTGGACAAGTTTTCTTTGAACCGGAGAGTTTTAAACGGAATAGCCATTTCAGCAATCCAGTACTCATCATAAATTTTAACTTCTGAATACCATTTATTATCCCAGCTTAGTGTAAAATCATCGCTCCCCACACCTCCGCCATTCGAGATTAAACCTTCTCGCTGGACACCAAAGGGGTTTACCCCAAACATAAAGCCATTGGTTCGATCTTTAAAAGTGTCAAACACAACCGAAATACCATCGTTGGCTTCTCCTCGATAGTCCCTGCGCAGCGAAGGGGTTACGTATTTACGTGGGCCCAGATTGTACATTTTTGCTGCCAAATAGATAAACTGATCGTCATACGCGAGCCTTATTTCTGTCTGGGCATTGGCAAGTGAAGAATCGTATGGAAAGTATTGGTGAAACTGAGATGCTACTTCGGTAGTTTGCCAGTCAGCTTCATCGAGTATGCCATCTAAAATGATGGCACCAGTACTTCTTCTGATTGTGATAGCAGATTGCCCAACAGAATCCGCAGCAGTCGCCAATATGAAAATCAGGAAAATAACACTACGCACCCTATTAGAAATTAAGTGCCCAAAGATAGGGGGCGTTTAAAAGCCGGGTAAAGAAATTTGATAGATGGCGTGACGCTTTTAAAGTCAGATTTTTACGTAGAAATCACGGGTTAAGTTTTTGTAGGCTACCGTCCACTCTTCATCTTGTTCATAAAGAATTAACGACTCTTTTACCGTTTCTTGTTTTTGTTGCTGAAGTTGAAATAGTACTCGTTCTGTGGTTTTATTAATGCGGGCGCGAAACTCACAAAGTCGTGTGCAATACCACCCTTGCTTTAAGGCCAAACTGACTAAGCTTTGTGCCTCAACATTAGGAAGAATAATACAGAACTTTCCATACGGAGACAGTAAGCGTTTTGCGTGAAGCAAAAGCTCATAGGGAGACAAGGTTTCGGTATGCCTCGCTCTTGTTCTTTCTTCGGCCGGTGGTTTAGTGCTATCGATGAAGTAGGGTGGGTTAGTTACAATGAGATCATAAGGTTCTGATTCGTAAGTTTGAATTGCCTGATTTATGATTCTTACTTTTTCTGGCCAGGGCGAAGCATTAATATTTTCAGTTGCTTGTTCACAGTCTTTAATGGATATATCGATGGCATCAATACTGACGTCAGGTAGCGTACGTTGAGCTAACATTAATGCAATTACACCAGAGCCGGTGCCAACATCCAGAACCCGGGTCACATTTTGGGTGTCTGCCCATGCGCCAAGTAAAACGCCATCGGTACCCACTTTATGGGTGCACCTGTCATGCTTCACAGAAAATTTCTTGAACTGAAAAATGTCCTTGATTTTTTTGGCCATCAATTAGTGTGTAGGGTACCAATCAAGCTGTGTATGCTGATAAACCTTATTTTCCCATTCCAGTAACCGCGGATTCATTGTCGCAAACCATAGGGGAGGGAGGAGGGCAACTAATATCATGGTTGGGTATCCGAATGGCAGCTGTGGGCTTTCATCATAATGCTTAAGCACCTGGTAGCGTTTTATGGCATTAGCATGATGATCTGAGTGTCTTTGTAATTGAAAGAGAAAAAAGTTACTGATCAGATGACTTGCGTTCCAAGAGTGAAGAGGATTCACTCTTTCATAAATTCCTGATGCTGTTTGTTTACGTACAATACCATAATGCTCCACATAGTTTACAAGTTCTAGTAAAGTGAAAGCAACTACACTTTGCGCAAAGAAGAAGACCGGGATCTCCCATGAAAATTTTCCTTTAACTAGACTAAATGTCAGTGTTATTAAACTACAAAAAATAATTGGCAAGAGGATATACCATAGCATCTCGTTCTTAAGCGCAAACCAGGAAGTTCCTTTTCTCTTAAGTCTTTCCGTTTCGAGTTTCCATGCATGCGCATATCCATGAAACACAGATCGCACCCAGAAGGAATAAAAGTCTTCATTTTTCCTTGCGGTAGCTGGATCTTCGGGTGTTGCTACGTTTACATGATGGCCCCGATTGTGTTCAATGTAAAAGTGCATGTAGCAAACTGTCATTAGTAGCATTTTGCTATAAAATCTCTCCAGCCTGGACTTTTTATGCCCTAGTTCATGAGCCACCGTTATGCCGATACCTCCGGTAACAAGTCCGGTACTAATTACAAATCCAATCCATTCATAGGTTGTATTAAGTAGTCCCGTGCTGACTGCGTAAAAGGCCCACAGCAAAAAGATAAATTGAACATAGGTCCATACATACGTGACCAAACGGTAGTATACTTCTTCCCCAATTATTTTGGCTTCCTGGTCTGAAACATTTGTAGTGTCCAGCCCTGTTAGGTAGTCGATACTGGTGATAATAATGAATACGAAGCCAAGGGGGATAAAATTCCACCACCCACCTTGATAAAAGCCTATGATGACCAGAACTGGAAGGATAAATGCAGTAAAAAAACCAATCTTCTTGATGAATTTCATTCTTCGAATTTACAAAATGACTTGTGATTGGGTTAATTCACCAAAGAAAAATGAAGTGCTTATTGATTATACCCCTTCAATTGGTAGTGGCTATTGCAATAACCCAATAATATCACTTTCAATTAATTAGGCTACCTTTGTTACTTATTATATAACACAATTAATGGAATCATTTGATGGCCTGGGACTCTCCGGGCAACTGGTGGAAGTTATCCGCCAAATGGGTTTTGAATCACCCACACCGATTCAGGAAAAGGCGATCCCGATACTTTTAAAAGGAAATGTTGATCTGGTTGGTCTGGCACAGACAGGTACTGGTAAAACAGCCGCATTTGGCTTGCCCTTGTTGCAATTAGTAAATGAATCGGACCGGTCAACGCAGGCCCTTATTGTAGCGCCTACGCGCGAACTAAGTGTTCAGATCACCAGCGATCTGGAACGATTCTCTGCTTCGATAATGAAATTGAATATTGTTACCGTTTATGGCGGTGCCAGTATCAGTGACCAGATTAAAAAAATCAGACGCGGAGCACAAATTATTGTTGCAACTCCGGGCCGTTTAATCGATTTATTGTCCCGCAAGGTAGTTGACCTAACCACCGTAAAGTATGTGGTGTTGGATGAAGCAGATGAAATGCTGAACATGGGTTTTAAGGAAGATATCGATGAGATTCTTTCTACAACGCCCAAAGAAAAGAATGTTTGGCTTTTCTCAGCCACCATGCCCCGCGAAGTACGCGAGATTGCCAAGAACTACATGCGCAATCCCGAAGAAGTTACCATGGGCGAGCGTAATCAGGGAAACGAAAATATTGACCACCAGTATATCATGGTGGATGAACGTGATAAGTATCTCGCATTAAAACGTTTTGTTGATTATGCACCCGATATTTTTGGTGTAATCTTTTGCAGAACAAAAATCGATACGCAAAAAATTGCTGAGCATTTGATTAAGGATGGCTATAGTGCCGACTCGCTTCATGGAGACCTTACACAGCAGCAGCGCGATCGCGTTATGCGCAACTTCAAGAGCAAAACGTTACAATTATTGATAGCTACTGATGTGGCAGCACGCGGGATTGATGTAACAGGCATAACCCATGTCATTCACATGAACATGCCTGACGAAATGGAGTACTATACGCACCGTAGCGGTCGCACGGCCAGGGCTGGTAAGAAGGGAATTTCTCTCGCTATTGTTTCCAAAAAGGAAGTAGGGAAAATTCAACAGGTAGAGCGTGGGTTGAAGCGGAAGTTTACTCGTATACCCGTGCCTACAGGCGATGAGGTATGTCAGAAGAAATTATTGGATCTTGTGCATAAGGTTCGCCAGGTGGAGGTGAATGAAGAGGAAATCGACTCATTCTTACCGGAAGTATATCACGAACTAAAAGATCTTAGTAAGGAAGATATCATCAAGCGATTTGCTTCCATTGAGTTTAACCGGTTTCTTGAATACTATCGCGATGCACGGGATCTCAATAAATCAGACAGATCGAAGACATTTGAATCATCGGAGGGAGAGAGTGAGCGTTATTCTGATGGCGACCGCATCTTTATCAACGTTGGAAAAATGGATGGCCTTGAGAAGGGAAATCTGCTTGAACTTATTTGTGACTTCGGTGAGGTAACAAGTGCGGCCATTGGCAAAATAGATTTGAAAGGTGCTTATTCTTTTTTTGAAATTCAAAAAGATAAGACAGCACAAGTGATGAAAGGGTTTGAAGGTGTGGAGTTGCGAGGAAGAAAAGTGCGTCTTGAAATGACGGAGCCTCACAAGGAAAAATATTCAGAGAAAAAGAAAGAAAGGTTTTACGGTTCTAAACCACAAGGATCTTATCGTGAGCGCAGCGGCTCGGGGGGTGATGCTCCACGCAAAAGAACAAAGCGGTATTGATTGAATGACCATATAGGAACATCTCTAAGCATAGAGAAAAGTCGAATCTATGCTTATTATGTGCCTATGTGGTTTTGTTCTATAAGGGCTTAAACTGTTCGAAGGCTTCCTTGCAATCGTGGCAATAGTATAATGCGCGGCACAGCGTGGGGCCGAATGGACTTTTCAATTCAGTATTTGAGCCATCGCACCTTGGGCAGATAGCCGTTTCAAGTATTTCCAGATCGGTGAAAATTTTATTGGATGGGGGCGGAGCTAACCCGTATTTTTTCAAAGCGACCTTGCCTTTTTCTGAGATCAAATCTGAACTCCAGGGTTTTTTAAAACTGATCTGAACATCCGGAATTACTCCTTTTTCTTTCAGCAAATTCTCAACTTCCATTTTCATATAGTCCATAGCAGGACACCCTACAAACGTTGGGGTCATTTCTACTCGCACATGATTTTTATCAACTGTAACATCGGTGATCACACCAAGATCAACGAGTGATAGAACCGGAATTTCCGGATCTTTTACATCCTCAAGCCAGGTAAGGATTTGTTGTTTGGAGATTACCACTCGGCTGTTGGGTCAATCTTAAACACTTCGCTCATTTCATCCAGCAACGGTTGAAGATGTTCGCTGTGTTTTCCGAACCTTCCGCCCATGACTGGTTGCACAAGTTTCCAATCGGGGAGTTGCAAACTGGTTTGGGAGATTATTGATTCCACTTTAGTCATCCATTTTTCCATTAGTTTTTCTTCACCCTCAAAGATTCTCTCACTTATCAATTCTGTTTCGTATGGAGATATCTCGAAAATTCCAAGTGCATATGGCATGGCTTTCTCCAATGATTTTTGCAACCGATCAATGCTTTCAGGGGTTGCCGAACCCAATTGTTTGATCCAGGTATTGGCATGGAGCGTGTGATATCGCAACTCGCCCCTTATTTTGGTTGCCAGTTGTGCGAGAGGTTCATATGAAGAATGCGTTAGCATGTCAAAACGAAGTGCTTCGGCTGTATCAAATAGAAAATGACGAATTAAACTGAAGTCGTATTCCTGGTTAGGGAGTTCAACAAAAACACAATTATGAAACTGATTGGCATTACGCGTGAAGGCTACAGTATCGGGTTCGTTTTCACCTAACTGATGAAGTAATGTATACAGTGCTAAACTCTGCCCTACTTTATCCTGTGCCATGGAAGAGAATGCTATATCCTCCTCTAGCAAAGGCCCCATACCGGTCCATTCTGAATTGCGATGTCCTAAGATCAATTGATCATCGGCCATTTTGTAAAGAAGTTCTTTCAGGGCTAATTCATTCATGGTTTCCTTATTTTACTTTCTCTAGAAAGTCTTTGAGTTTATCACCCCCTTTATAATCCGAAGCATCGCGAAATTTTTTCTCAGGCAGAGTTATCCAAAGTTCCTTTTCTTCTTCAGTGGTGAATCGTATCGCATCCGTTGGAATAATCCAGACATTATAAACTACTTTGCCGGTATTAAATTTTGCTTTGGCAGAAACCATCGCTTCCTGCGGACTACTTGCTGTTACGGTTCCAACATGAATGTGTTGTTTTCCTCTTTTAGCGAGATGATAAATTTCAAAACTCTCTTTTACTCCAGCTGCTTCAGGATTATCTTCTATGAAATCATAGGAATTTTTTTCTCCTTCTGTCATAGGAGAAACGTAAACATTCCGCGTGTCCACAACATACAATGAAACACATGTGAACCTGCGGGTAAATGCTTCTTTAGCCAACACATAAGCCATTTCCAAATTAGGTGCATGCACAATTCCTTCGTGTTGAAACGACTTTCCTTCTTTAGGTTGTACAAAAACTTCAAATGTACCGAACTGATCAAGCGGAGCTTTAGGACTTACAGATTCCGTAACGGTTGGCAAGCGGTTTACTCGGGGATCAAGAGAGGCCATTTTTTAAGTTAAAATATGAGATATGAGTAGTGAGATGATGTGAGATTGATGTAATCGGTGAATCTTAAAAAGGGACTAGAATTCTCAATACTCATATCTCAAATCTAAAGTCTTCTTCAAGCCAGCGGGGTCACATAAGTTGTCTTAGGAGATTTAAGGGCTTCGCGCACCCAACGGCCCCGGGCTTCAGCAATTCTTCTTACTTCCAAACGCTCTTTATTGCAAGGGCCATCACCATTAATCACTCGCTTAAACTCTTCCCAGTCAGGTTCTGTGTATTCCCATTTACCAGTAGCTTCATTTTTCCTGAGCTTCGGATCAGGAATGGTGAATCCAAGTTCCCAGATCTTGGGTACGTACATGTCGAGAAACTGATTACGCATCTCATCGTTAGTGCCCATTTTTACTTTCCAGCGCATCAACACTTCAGTATGGGCAGAAATTTTATCGGAGGGACCAAAGAAGTGCATCATGGGTGCCCACCAGCGATTCAAAGCTTCCTGAAACATCTGCCTTTGCCTAGGAGTACCCGAAGCCAGATATATAACACAGTGATGTCCATATTTCAAGTGAAAAGATTCTTCCGCACAGATGCGATCTAATGCCCTGCAATACGGACCATAACTACCTTTGGCATTTGCAAGCTGGTTTACGATTGCACCGGCATCAACCAGCCAGGAGATAAAACAGCAATCGGCCCAGGTAAATGTGGGGTAGTTGAAGATGTTCGAATATTTTGATTTTCCATTGATCAGATCTTCGATCATTTGTTCGCGCGGCTTACCAAGAGTTTCGGCAGCGCTGTACAAAAGTTGCCCATGACCGACCTCGTCCTGTACTTTGGCCATTAAAGCCATTTTTCTTTTAAATCCTGGGGCCCTGGTAATCCAGGTGCCTTCAGGCAACGCTCCAATAATTTCGCTATGGGCGTGTTGCTCAATCATGCGGATAAGTTGCTTGCGGTAAAGTTGAGGCATCCAGTCGGCAGGTTCAATCTTTTCACCTCGTTCGATTCTGGCTTCAAATTCTGCCAACTTTATTGGATCTTCCTGAGCAATGCTATCGGTCTTTATTCCCTCGAATGTATTTCCTCCTCCGTACATAATAGTTGAATTTTTCTCCTAACAATCGTTTGCAAATATAACACTACCAGAGACAAGAAGGTTAGTCCCGTAAGGCAAAAAATAAGATTGAAACCGTGGATCTAGCTTTTTTTCAAGCCGTTTACCAACATATCGGCCAGTTGCTGACCTAATTCGCTGGGGTCAATTTTGCTGGAGGGATCGTACCACATCGGCATCCAGTTGAGGGATGAAAAAAGAGTCATCACTGCCAATTTTTTGTCAATAGAATCTTTGAATTCACCCAGGCGGGCACCTTCTTCGATAATGGCTTTAAACCGGTTAATGTAATTGATTCTCAACAATAGAAAATCGCGAAGGTATGGTTGGCTTAAATGTCTATGTTCATTCATGAAAACAGCGGATGCGGTAAGATCTTTCGCCATTACCTGAATATGACCGATAATACCTAAGCGGAGTTTTTCGGAGGCAGTTACGTTTTTCTTTTCTACTTCAGCCAGGGATTTACGGAACTCCATGGCCATGTCGAAGCAGAGCTGCTGGAGGATTTCTTCTTTCGATTTGATGTGTGAATAGAGACTGGCAGCTTCAATACCCAGTTTCTGGGCCAGGTCTCGCATGGATGACGCTGCATAACCTTTTTCGCGAAATAACTCTGCAGCACTTCTGATTACCTGTTCTTTGCGGGATAAATTTCCTACTGCTTCCATATGTCAACGAAATCGAAGGCTAATTTAATTAATTAAATTTGATAAAAATCCGGATTGGCAAAAAATGAAATTTAATTCCGTTAAAGAATATTTTCTCAAGCTGAACAACACCGGGTATCAACTCATGATGGTACCCCTGATTCTCTTCATTTACTTTTACACGCAGTCTTACTTTTTGGATAGCCAGCCTTTGATCGAGCCACCGATGGGAGATTATTTGTTGCTGATCCTTATTGGATTAAGTGTAGCTGTGCTAGCAATCGTTCAGATAAAGTCTGCTAAAAAAGCAAACCGGATTGCTACGGAAGTTGGATTAGGAATTAAGCTGGAGAAGCTGGGAACAGTTTTGATTGCCAGGATGGTTTGGAAAGCGGCAATTACTTTATTGATGCCAATAGGGCTGGTAGTCACAGGCAATCAATTATTCAGCGTTCTGTTCGGTATAACACTGGCCTGGTTTTTCCTGCAATGGCCAACTCCAGGTCGGGTTTCTGAGTTATTGAAGTTACGGGGTGATGAACGTGAAATGGTGCTTAGTAAGGGTGAAGCTTTTAAGTAAATGAGTAAGCCACAGATTCACAGAGTTTATTCTGTAAATCTGTGGAATCATTTTTTAGAATGTTACTCCAAAACTAAAGGCATTTAATTTGGGTCCTTTGTTTTCAATAAACAGTTCATTCAGATCGTAATTGAAGAATAAATCCAGTTCTTCAAACCCTATCTGGAAGCGCAATCCATATCGAAGGTTATTCAGGTAAAAGTTGTCGTGGTCTTTAGGCTTTATTTTGTCGCCATCTTCCTTGTAAACCTGTTTACTGTAACTATCGATCCGATATCCCACATAGGGCCCGGCACCAAACCGAAACGAATCTGAATCACCGCCATCAAAGAAACTGGGTTTTCTACGGTTCCCGCCAAAATCAATCATCGGTACCAGTTGAGCCTGGATGTACGTGGCCGTGAGTTTGCTTTTAGTAAAATCAACATCCAGAGGATTTATCGAAAATATAACTGAGTTGTCGTCTTTGGAAATCATGGTTTGCTCATTCTGGAATTTGAAGTTATACCAGTTCACACCCAGGCCCCACTCCAGAAAAAACTTGTTTGATACCCGCGTTCTTAGATTTGAGTTAATTCCTACATACCATGAGCCCCAGGGTTTAACGGTGTATAAGCTATTGGTTTCATCTGGAAATTTTCCGTCCGACAAGTAGTTGTTCATTCCTAGATCAAAATTTATGGAATGATAGGTTCTTCTATGATGCCATTTATCTTTCTTGTAATTGTTTTCCCAATTTTCATCAACACTTTTCTCGTTTGTGTTTTCATTTACGGTTACCACTTCCTCTTTAATAGGTTCTTTAAGATACTCTGCCGAAGGCGCTTGCTGACTTGCCGTATCTTTTTGCTCTAATTTCACAATCAGGTCTGTCATTAATTTCTGAAAGTCGTATTGTTTCATCGTTTCAAGATCTTCCTTCTGAACAGCCACAATGATCTTACTGCCTTCTCCCACTTTAATTACAACGGTATCAGCTGATTTGGTCTGTGCATGGCTGAGTACACCCAATAACATCAGTGCACCAGTATATATAAGTTTCGTGTTCATATAAATTAATTTCTTTTTAGTTTATCTTTTTTAAAATCGAAAGCGAATAGTTCATTTTTTGCATCGCGTAAACTGCCCAACTCTCCTTCGCCATTTTTCAGGTCAATAGCTTTATCAAGAATTTTCTTAAACCCATTGCTTTTTTCTGCTTCTGTCACTTTAGTAACAAGTGTAGTTGATGGCATAGGGTCAAGTGTAAATTCTATTACGATCGGTTTTTCAGCTTTTGCTACCGTTTCTATACTTACGGTTTCTAAATTCTCTATCAACTCCGTTTCGGTTTCTTTCATAGGGGCCGCTGCTTGTACCTCTTCATTATTTTTTGGAGGCGTGATTTTTTCTCTTTGGCCGCGAGTTGATCTTTTAATTATTGCTACCTGATTTTTATTTTCTTTCTTCTCCACAGGATCAACCAATGACTCCTGAACTTGCGTAGGGTTTTTGATACCATCGTTTTGCTTCACGATTAGTTGCTGAGTATGATCCTGGGTTGATTGCCAGTAAAACCAAACACTGGTAAGCAATCCACACAGAACAAACACAGCGGCTGCACGCCACAGAATTACTGTGTTATTTTTTTTTGATAAACCAGATTCTATTTTAGCCCACGCTTCCTGTGACGGAGGAAGCCGGTGGTCACCCAGTTTATTTTTAAATAGTTGATCCATTCGGTTGCTCATACTCTGTTATTTTTTGAATCAATTTCTGTTCTGCTTCCACTAAACTTTTTTGCAAGACTGCCCGTGCGCGACTCAGCTGTGACTTGGAGGTATTTTCACTGATCCCTAACTGTTCACCAATTTCCTTGTGCGAATAGCCTTCAATCGCATAGAGATTAAAAACAATCCTGTAACCGCTAGGAAGCGAATCAATCATTTTCAGCAAGTCTTCAGCTTCAAGCTGATCTTCCAGCTTCTCATAATCCGGTTCATAGTCAGCTGCGGCAATGTCTGTTTCCAGATACATGTTTTTATTTTTCCTCAGGTAGCTTAACGCATCATTGACAACTACTTTGCGCATCCAACCTTCAAAGTTTCCTTCTCCGGTGTACTGATCTATCCGATTCAGAATTTTGGTGAATGCTGCTATCAACACATCTTCAGCTTCCATCTTATTTTTGATATACCGGCAGCACAATGCATAGAACTTTGAAGCATACTGGTCATACAGGCGCTTTTGTGCCTGGCGATCCTGTCGCTTACAGCCTTCAATCAATTCAACGTCTTTAGCGCGGTAAATCTGAAATTCCATTTAAGTACTGAATCATAACCAAGATGCACATAGGGTCTGGGAGGTTGCACCGGGTTGTAAATATTTGTCGAAGTATAAGGCATCCACAGTAGTCTACGCCAAGAATCTTATCCAAAAAGTTGTTTTGCGGTTGATTCTGACCGTAACCCGGGAAAATCCCTTTCTTTTACGATTATAGGCTGAATATTGTTCTGATCAGAATTCGTCAGATGCCATTAAATAAATCAAACGACTCCAGATATTCAGGAATAATCGTTTCCCAGCCCATGGCTTCAATTTTTCCAGCGAGCGTTGTGGTACTTTCAATTTCACCGTGGGTAATAAATACCCGCTTTGGGCTTTGTTTGAAATTACTGAGCCATTGAAGCAGTTCGTTCTGATCGGCATGTGCCGATAACCCATGGATGGTTTTTACATGACAACGAACTGGAACTTCCTCTCCAAATATTTTAACGATCGGTTCTCCATCCTGTATTCGCCTGCCACGCGATCCTTCTGCCTGATAACCCGCTAAGAGTACGGTGTCATTTTCTCTTCTCAATCGGTGAAATAAATGATGCAGTACGCGACCTCCTGTGGCCATGCCGCTCGCAGAGATAATAATAGCCGGTGTTTTGATCTCATTCAATGCCTTCGAACTTTCGCGAGTATTGCAGAAGTGAATATTAGGGGTGTCGAAAATGCTTACAAGCCTGCCCTCTATATGCTCAACTTTTATTTTGTGATTGTTACTGTGCTTCTCATACAGATCCGTAACATCAATTGCCATGGGGCTATCAATATAAATGGGAAGCATTGGGATAACCTTTTGTTCCATCAGTAGATGGAAATAATAAATAAGTATCTGCGTGCGACCAACCGCAAATGCAGGCACGAGGATAGTTCCTTCATGGGCAACTGCTTCGTTCACTATTTGGGTGAGGTCAGCCTCTACCTGTTCCATGGGATTGAGCCGATCGCCATAGGTAGATTCCACTATTAATATATCAGCTTCCGTAATGGCCTTTGGCGGATACATGATAGGATCATCATAGCGGCCCAGATCACCCGAAAATATAATTTTTTTTGTATGATCACTTGTTGCAAGTTTTAATTCGGCAATAGCCGAACCCAGAATATGGCCAGCATTATAATAAGTTACAGATACATTTTGCAGCACCTTAGTTTCCTTTTCAAAACGTATACTGTCAACCAACGTAAGTACACGCTCTGCATCTTCAATCGTAAATAAGGGTTGGGGTTTAGCATGTTTCGAATACCCTTTTTTGAATGCAAACTGAGCTTCTTCCTCCTGCAGTTTAGCGGCATCTCTCAGCATGATCTTCATCAGATCTTCTGTGGCATGTGTACATAAAATGCGACCATGAAATCCATCCTTCACTAAGCGGGGAAGATAGCCAATATGGTCTATGTGGGCATGTGTAATGATCACGGTTTGAATAGTGGCCGGGTCTACAGGCAAGCTTTCCCAGTTACGAAGTCGCAATTCCTTTTGTCCCTGGAACAAACCACAGTCTATCAGAATTTTCTTGTTATCTATTTCGAGTAAATATTTTGAACCCGTTACACTACGGGCAGCACCTAAAAATTTTAAACGAACTTTCATATTTCATACTATCAATATTGAAATGTACTAAAAAGAAAGGCAAGGCTACATTGCGCCTTGCCTTTCTGGTTAATTATGAAGTCTTTAGTTTCGCTCAATTACTTGTGGATCACCACGGTGCGAAACGGAACTCGCAATGCCTTTTGTAACTTCTAGTTTATCGGTTACAAATACCCGGGCCGAAGAAGCACCACGGGCTTCAACGATGGCCTCGTTAACTTCATAGTTATAGGCTTTGATAGATGAGGCTCCCGTTGCAGTTGCTTCCATAAACCGACCGCGGCCTTTTAGTTCAAGCGTAGAAGCTCCTGTTAAGTCAAGAGTGAGATTTTGAACTGATATTTCTCCTTCAGCTTCAACAGCGCCCAGAATATCTATTTCCATTTCATCTCCTTCAAAACCTTGAAAGGAGAGCTTACCAGCACCTTTTATTTTTAAGTCCTCTAAATCTGGCATTGTAATTTTGATTTTTACTTTATCGTCTTTGAAGAGATCTTTTTTCCAGAATACGTTATTATCATCATCGAAATCAATAACGAGGGTTTCACCGCTGAGGTAAACATCATACCGGTCTTTCTCTTTTTGAGTGCCATCTAATTCAACAGCATAGTCATCTCCTTTTTCTATTTGTACATCAAACAATCCGGAGAGATCAACCCGCTTAAAATCCCGAAGTCCATATTGATCGCGTAAGCTTATGGATTTCGTCTCAGTAGGTTTCTCACAGTTTAGGCATTCAAATCCACCCTCAGTCATTTTCCAGGTACGGTTGAAATTCGAGTCGATATAACCATCATAGTCCATGTAATTGTTATCAATCAATCGCCACATGGGTTCTTCAACAACAAAGAGTGTGTTGTAGGGAATAAAGAGTTCCATGTCGAGCCGCTGGGCGCGAAATTTGGCATCTTTCTTAAACAAGATATTGGAATCAAATAACAGGATGCTGTCATTTTGCTCAACCTTGTAGTCTATCATTTGAGCATTTTCAACGGCTGCTTTTCGCGTGTTCCCCTGGGCTTCAAAGCGTTCAACCAATTTCAGTTCGGTACCTTCATACCCCTTAATAGTTAACGAAGTTACATCATAGTCATCCAGCCCGATTTCGTTTACGCGCAACACAGCGGTTTTTCCATTTAGAGAAAATGTTTTTTCTACCTTATATTCCCCTTCTTCCTTGAAGGCATAAATCATTTGAGGAACGCTGATGCTAAGTACAATAACACTGACAAAGAAAAGTACAAACAACGACCAGCCTACGAGCGGATTGAAAACTACCCGTTTGGCGATAATTGAGTTACCAATCAGATTGATGAATAAGGCGGGTACAAGTACTGCGGTAAAGGCGAAAAAGATAGTCCAGGTAGGGAAGCTGTTGCGGAATGCTTCCAGGGGAATACCCGTTTCACCAATGGGAAATTGAAACCAGGGCAATTCTGAGAAGTGAAAGAATCCGAAGATTACACCAGCAGCCATGACCAACGCAATAATCGTTAATAATCCAGTAAGACTGATTACTATGCCAATCGCAACCCGAAGCACATCAATCAGAACCTTGAATAGTGGGCCTAGTACTTTGGTAATTCCTTCAATCACCATGGCAATCAGGCGAAATGGAAACAAGACTATTTTAGTAAGTACACTTTCTTCGTCCTGTTCTTTATCGTTAAGACTTTTCTTAACAGTTGTTTCAATATTAGAAAGTGTAACGGGCTCCCCCTGCATTTGCATTCTTTCAGTAATGGTTTTCGCCTGCGGCAATGCAATCCACAAGATGATGTAGACTATTAATCCCAATCCACCAAAAATGGCGGCTATCACAAACAAAACGCGAATCAAAGCGATATCGGCACCAAAGAATGCAGCCACACCACTAGCCACACCTCCAATTACTTTTTTCTCTGTGTCGCGAAACATCTTTTTTACAGAGGGCTCTTCTTCCAGATCTTCTGAAGCGGGTAATACAATCCACAAAATGATGTAGCCGATTATTAAACTGCCATAGCTACCTAAAACGAGCAGGGCAAAGAGTAGCCTTGGCCATACCGGATCAATATTGAAGTAGTGACCTAATCCGGCACAAACTCCACCTAATATTTTTCTCTTCTGGTCGCGTTGTAATTTTTTAGCAGCAGCGCTGGTGCCAGATTGACTTTGTTTGTGGGATTCTTGTTGGGGTTGACCAAATTCTCCGGCAAACTCCTGTTCTTCGGCAGCCTTAAAGTCACTCACACTACCCATGGTAGCAATCAGGCTGCTCACATCTTCAGCGGTAATAACCTGCTTGCCTTCGTTGAGCTTGGCTAAAAATATTTCGGCAATACGGCTTTCAATGTCAGAAAGAATTTCACTGCTGTCTTCAAACGAAGCGAAATAGCGCTTGATCGAGTCCAGGTATTTGCGCAGGGTTTCGTACCCGTCTTCTTCAATGTGGAAAATTATGCCGCTGATGTTTATGCTAATGTTCTTTTTCATAGCTGAAAGATCGTTATGAACTGGGTTTTGGAGTTAGCTAGTTGATTTTGTTTTGATCATTTGAGTTGAGTGAACGAGGTCTTCCCAGGTTTCTGTTAAACCGTTGAGAAATTTAGTTCCTTCCTCGGTCAATTTATAATACTTACGCGGTGGCCCAGATTTGGATTCCACCCATTTGTATTCCAGCAGCCCGGCATTCTTCAGGCGTGTGAGGAGCGGGTAGAGGGTTCCTTCTACCACGATCATTTTAGCGGCAGTCAATTCATCCAGCATATCTGAGGCATAAACCTCACCGCGCGATATGATGTGCAGGATGCAGTACTCCAATATGCCTTTTCTCATCTGTACTTGTGTGTTTTCAAGGTTCATACATCCATATTAGTTAAGATCAGATCTCAAAGGCTTATACGGTGAAAGTACTATGTATGGCCAAGTACTGGATAAAAAAAGTTACATTTTTTTTAAAATCCCATAATTTCGCTGAATTCGAAGGGTTAATGCCGGAGTTACCAGTAATTTTGCAGGCGTATTTACCTTCTATATATCTTATCTTAGAAAAACTGTGGGGTTTGGTTTCAGGCTTTTGATCTTACTTTTTACCCCTCTTTTGGGTTTTTCTCAATATTCCAACGATTGGATAAAACAGGGGCAAAGCTATTATCGGATACCTGTTGCAAAAACGGGCGTATATAAACTATCCTATTTCGATTTGCAAACGGCAGGGGTTCCTCTGGCCGCTGTTGATCCAAGACGGGTTCAGATTTTTCATCGCGGACAGGAACAAGCTATTTTAGTTCAGGGGCAGTCAGACGCATCATTTGATTCTGGAGACTTCATTGAGTTTTATGGCGTTGGTAATGACGGCACGCTCGATAAAGATCTTTATAAACCCGCATCAGCACAGCCTCATAATTATTATAACCTGTATAGCGACACTACTTCCTATTTTCTTACCTGGCAGCTATCAGCCATACAGGGAAAACGAATCTCAAACTTCTCTGAAATTAATGTAACCAGTATTCCAAAAGAGGAATACCACCAGCAGGAAAGATTACTGATCAATAAAAATGAATACTCAGGTGGAAATAAGCTCAGCGATGTGATTCAGTTCACGCACTTTGACGAGGGCGAGGGTTGGACGGGCACTGCGATTCGTCAAAACCAAAGTATAGAATATAATCTTGATTTGATTACGCAAACCGTACCGGCTATGGGTGATCCGCAATTGGAAATTTTATTAGTTGGTCGCGATCAGATTCCGCATACGGCAGAAATTTATGTGGGCCCCAACTCCGGCTCGCTGCGATTGTTGGATTCACACAGCTTCAATGGGTTCGCTGCCGAGAAACTTTCTTACTCTCTTAATTGGAGTGATATCGGTGCAGACGGTCGAATCACAATTCGTTTTGCAGCTCCTGCTGCAGCGAATAACCGGTTTCAGTTTAGTACATCTTATTTACGAATTTTCTTTCCACAGAGCTTTGACGCGACAGGCGTTATTGAAAAGACTTTTACTCTGGCACCCAATCCTTCGGGCAAGTCATATCTAGAATTTGATAATGCTGCATCCGATCTTCGCCTTTGGGATGTTACCGATCCGACATCGATTGTTTCGATTGGCACAACGAGTGCCGGGGCAACATTGAAAGCTATAATACCCGATACACAAGTTTCAAGATCACTTTATGTATTTAATACACCCCTTACCCCAACAATCAAACCTGTTTCATTTCGCCTCATCAACGCTGCGCAAGCCGGCTTTGTAATTATTTCGAATAGGGAATTGATGCAACCCGCGCTGGGTTATACCGATCCGGTTAGAGCCTATGCAGGTTACCGCGCTTCCGAGGCAGGTGGTTCTTATGACACATTGGTTGTAAGTATCGATCAGCTCTATAATCAATTTAACTATGGCGAAACTTCACCCCGTGCGGTTTACGAATTTATGCGCTACCTGGTGGCAGAAGGATCGCCTCGCTATCTTTTTTTAATTGGAAAGGGCAGAGATGTGAGTTTTGGTTTTCATCGGTTGATAAATCCGGCATCAACCGTGTTGAAAGATCTTGTACCTACTGCAGGTTCGCCAGCTGCTGATATGACATTTACTGCTGGCCTTGATGGAACCACGTATGAGCCTGCCGTGCCCACGGGTCGTTTATCAGCCAGCACTTCGTTGCAGGTAGCTGCTTACCTCGATAAGATTAAAGAAGTTGAATCAGGACTCTCATCATGGCAAAAGGAAGGATTGCATTTGAGTGGAGGCATTAAACCTGAAGAGCTGGTTACATTTCGCTCTTATGTAGATGAATTTAAAACTACTGCTGAGAGTCCTTACTGGGGTGGTAATATCAGTACGATTGCCAAACGTGATCCAAATCCAGTTGAGCTGATTAATATTTCAGATAAAGTAAATGAAGGTGTAAACCTGATTACATTTTTTGGTCACTCTTCACCCAGTACAATCGATATTGACATTGGCTATGTATCGGACCCTACTATGGGTTATAACAATCCGGGTAAGTATCCGACCTTTCTGATCAACGGTTGTAATGCCGGTAATTTCTTTTCAGGAGGCACTTCATTTGGCGAAGACTGGATACTGACTGCCAACAAAGGAGCACGGAATTTTATCGCTCATAGTTCATTTGGATTCACTTATTCTCTTAAATATTATTCTGATTTGTTTTATCAGGTTGGATTTGCAGATTCGGTATTTGTAAAAAAAGGTGTGGGCGATGTGCAGAAGGAAGTAGCTCGTCAATACATGCTAGCAGCCCCTGCTACTATGGCAAATATTACACAAGTACAACAAATGGTTTTGCTTGGCGACCCAGCTGTTAAGTTGTTCAATTCCGCTAAACCCGATTATGAGATTACAAACTCATCCTTATCGCTGGAATCATTTGATAACAAACCCGTAACAGCGACCAGCGATTCGTTTGCCATAAAAATAGTAGTAAACAATCTAGGCCTCGTAAATACAGATCCGGTAAAAGTTAAATTAATCCGAACGCTTAGTGATGGTTCGCAACTTACCTACGATTCTCTCTTTGCTCCAGTGCTCCATACGGATACACTTGTTTTTAAGATCTTCCGGCAAGGAAACACAGGTGGCGGAAGCAATCAGTTCACAGTTATCGTTGATCCTGAAAATAAGATTAATGAATTGCAGGAGAATAATAATGAAGCTTCCTTAAATTCCTTCATTCCATCCAATGCCACGCTTAATCTGTTCCCGGCTAAGTATGCAATCGTTAACCAGCAAACTGTGAAGTTGGTCTGGCAATCAACCGATCTACTTTCCGCGACCCGCGAATTTGAAGTACAGATTGATACGACAGTTTATTTCAATAGCTCCTATTTAATAAGCAAAACAGTTTCAGGAAAAGTGGTTGCGACAACAGAGATCAACCTAGTGAACGCTGACTCAGTAGTGTACTTCTGGCGCACCCGATTTAAAACTCCACAGCCGGGCGAGAGTGGCGATTGGAGTACATCATCGTTTTCTTATATCATGGGAAGTCCGGAGGGTTGGGCTCAAATCAGATCTGATCAGCTTAAGGAGAATTTTTTCAGTAGTTTAATTCCAGCCAGCGAAGGAACGCCATTCGCGTTTGAAGAGACGGTTACTACTGTTTCTATAAAAACATTTGGAAGTGACAATCCTTCACCGGTTACAGATGTTTCAGTTAAAATCAATAATTCAGAGTATAATCTTGCTACTCAATTCCAACCGTGCAGAAATAATACACTCAACCTGATTGCATTTAATAAAACTACGGCAATTCCATACGCGGGTCTGCCATTCAATTTTCAGGACCCCCGGACATGTGGTCGCGAGCCACAATTGATTAATAGTTTTATTCTAACTGAGTTGGAGACTGGTCTGAATGATGATCTTGCTGCCTTTGTCGATGCAGTTGGTATTAGCGATTCTGTGGTACTCTTCTCAATCGGTAATCCAGGATATAGTTCATGGTCGACAAGTGTAAAAACCAAGCTTGGTGAACTCGGAATTGGTCTTACGGATCTGGAGGCGCTTCAAACGGGTGAACCGATTATTATTTTTGGTAGAAAAGGTGCTTCACCGGGCTCTGCAAAAATAACCCGCTCATTGTTGGCACCAGCGAGTGAGCAAGTGATCACCGCTACCGGAACCATTACCGGAAGAAAGACGGACGGCAGTATGAAATCGGTGGTAGTAGGTCCTGCGTCTGAATGGAAGCAATTCGTATCGAGGGCCGACCAAGTTGAACCGGAGGACGAAACCATCTTTTCTATCTATGGTGTTACGTTGGATGGAAAGGAAATATTTATCTCGGACGCGGTTGGATCAAACCACGATCTTTCTTCAATTTCTGTTCTGGATTATCCCTATTTGAAAGTTGCTTTCAATACAAAGGATAAAGTGAATCTCACGCCATCCCAATGGAAAAACTGGGCCGTACTTTATGAACCCGTGGCTGAAGGCATTCTCGTTTTTAAAGGCCCCGAAAGTTTTCTTACTGTGGAGGAAGGTCAGGCCTGGAATTCAACTTTTGGCTTTACTAATATGACATCAAAAAACTTCAAGGCCTCGCTCCGCGTTGATCTTGAAATAGTTAATAAGCAAACTCAAAATCGCGAGCAGCAGAATTTTACCATTGTAGCACCGGCACCCGGTGATACTACGTTCTTTGATATTACGTCTTCCACGTTAGGAAAGATTGGTAAGAACGATGTGAATGTCTTTGTAAACAAGAGGATACTAGCAGAAACTTATTACGATAACAATTTTATTGCGCTGCCAGATTATCTGACCGTGCTGGCAGATAAAACACCTCCCATACTGGATGTTACCTTCGACAAGCGAACCCTGCGTAACGGAGATTATGTTTCATCAACTCCCGAAATTATAATTACTATGGTTGATGAAAACCAATTCCGATTTAAGTCAGATACGTTGGGTGTAACCTTGCTACTGAGCTATCCGTGCACAAATTCTCCGTGTCCGTTTACAAGAATCCCGCTTAGCGGGGATGATGTAAAATGGTTTGCTGGTACTGCGAGTTCAAATTTCAGAATAGAATTTACACCCCAGTTGGCTGATGGAGATTATGTACTTTCGGCTCAGGTAGCCGATGCCAGTGGCAACTTAAGTGGAGAGGTGCCTTATGAGATTTCATTCACGGTAAAATCAGAACCTTCTTTATCGTTTACCAGTGTGTTTCCCAATCCATCGGCCGGAGATTTCTTTTTTAACTTCATACTCACTGGCAATGAACTGCCAAACGAATTCTTGCTGGAGATATTCACAATGCAAGGTCAACGGGTACGCACCTTTGATGCAACCAGTATTCAACAGTTTACTATTGGGACGAATCAATTGATGTGGGATGGACGGGAAGCCACTGGCGCATATCTTCCACGTGGAGTTTACGCGTATCGGTTGCGGGTGAAAACTCCTTCAAAAGAAACATCAACACAAGGAAAGCTCGTGTTGATGCGGTAATTATAAATGAAGTAATTGAATCAATGATGATGACCACCCGGACCATGAACGTGGCCGTGCGCTAATTCTTCTTCGGTAGCATTCCGGATTTCAAGAATCTCAACGGCAAAGTTCAATTCAACACCAGCTAAAGGGTGGTTGGCATCTACCGTAATTGAATCGAGGCCTACTTTTGTTACGGTTACTACCTGGCCCTGGTTGGTTTGAAATTGCATGCCTACCTGTACAGGTTGATCGCCAAAGGCAGAGCGAGGGACCTGTTGCATCAAATCATCGCTTTTAATACCATATCCTTTCTCAGGACTTACTTTGAGATTAAACTTATCACCTTTGGTTTTTCCTTCCAGGCCTTCTTCCATGCCAGGAATAAGATTGCCGATGCCATGAATATAGTTCAATGGATCGCGACCAGAACTTGAATCAAGAATGTTGCCCTCATTGTCGGTAAGTGTGTAGTGAATGGCGGCTACTTTGTGTTTAGTGATTTGCATGCGTGTTTGGTTTATTGAAATACCTAAAAGCATCCAGGCATTTCAGGTTTTAAAATTAGTTTCAAATATTCTACGTGGTGGATAGATTTCAATGCTTAATTAAATGGGTCTTTCAATGCATTGAAAGACCCATTGTACCTAAGGCCGGAATCGAACCGGCACGCCCGAAGGCACACGATTTTGAGTCGTGCGCGTCTACCAGTTCCGCCACTCAGGCTCGTTTACCTGATCCGTTATAACGAACGGGTTGCAAAGATGTATAAAACTTAGTTTTTGCCAAAATTCAAAGCTCAATAAATTTCTCCAAGGAAAAAGCCTGTGTTCGCTCTGAAAACAAGGTTTTAACCCGACCCCAGACTTTAGCGAATAATTCAGACTTGCGATAGTTCTCCAGACTTTGAGAGCCATCCCAATGACTCAACGTAGTATAACAGCAAGTATCTTCAGAATCAATTAATAATTGAAGATGTAAACATCCAGGAAAATTTCGGATAGCCTCCTTATTCCGATTGAAGATCTCTAAAAACTCTTCCACTCCGGCTTGTGTAAAATGCATACGTACGATTCGGATAATCATAAGAGCAACATTAGCATAAACACTTAAGAGATAAGATCATAACATTAAAAGACAATAGTCTTGTGTCTGGATTGCTACTTCCATCTGTTTATTCATCAAATGTCACATTCACAGGACTGTCGTATTGTAATCCTAACAACTCGCTTGCATTTCCTTTATAAATTCCAATTTCCAATAAATCCTGGCTATTGAAAATCAGGAAACAATCTCCCTGTTCAGTTTGATAATAATTTGTATGAATGCGCTTAAATTTTTCGCCTCCAAACTGAATGGTAAATGTTCTCCCTTTAGTGAGTATCTCAAAATCTACCTTTGCAATATTGGTGATCAGGTTTCCATAATTATCAACACGCACCACATGACCGGCAATAATCCGCTTTGTGGCCTTCACCTGCCTGTTCATACTTTTCCGAAATGAGGTAAGTGGCTTGCCTAACGTTGTGATGGTAACTCCGCTGGCGAGTTTGGCTGCTGCAGGTGCAAGAATATCTTTTTCCGGAAAAGTAGTCTGGATCGGATTTACAGAGTTTAGTTGTACTACCTGCTGGTGGTTTTTATCGCTGATAAGTCCGAACAAACCGTTATCCACACCTACAAAGAAATGATCCTCCAGTTGCAGGGCCAGGAATATTTCTTCCTTGTTACCAGATGAGTCCACACCTACCAGATGCACGGTTCCATTCGGGAAATCACGGAAAGCAGATTTTAGAACATAGGCTCCATGGGCAATATCACACGATGCAATTTTATGAGTGATATCAATCATAGTTAATCCCGGATTGATGCTGAGAATCCTGGCCTTCACCGTGGCCACATAGTGATCGCTTTCTCCACTGTCGGTAAGAAGGGTAATGATGGCCATTCGCGAACGTTATACCACGCCCCGATGTTTTTGCTTGGGCGGGATTTGTTTACTTTTATGCATCAAAATTAATTGATTTCAACCACATTACTTCATTGATAGAAAAAACCATCACACTCGAA